>Ga0078972_1003991_pt1 | contig 42264 bp, 39 predicted proteins | sample YelNatPaOPGAMG01_FD_67568 | JGI IMG/M metagenome (GOLD analysis project Ga0078972, IMG submission 67568) | Hot spring thermophilic microbial communities from Obsidian Pool, Yellowstone National Park, USA - OP-RAMG-01 (SPADES assembly) (version 2) | ecosystem: Environmental > Aquatic > Thermal...
TTTTTGTGCTAACTCAACAATACCTGGACGTTGAACTGATAGACAAAATGAGGGTCCACTCCTCCCTCACCAGATACATCTTGAAGGCACGCTGAACTTAGTCCGTCAGCTACTCCTAGCTTAAGCTTCGGAACTTGCAACTGGAGGGATCGAATGATCTAAAATAGCCTCCGTCACAATGGGCTGGCTGACAGCAGCCCTGTTCCTGATGTTGAGGGATGCTATGAAATCAGCTTCTCCCTCAAAACCACAGAAAACACATTTGAATCGGGATCGTTCAGGTCTGTTCTTCCTGTCCGCGTAATGACATTTCGGGCATTCCCTGCTTGTGTTATGTGGTTTGACCACGACAACAGGGATGCCCGTCTCTCTCGCTTTGTACTCAATGAACGACCTGAGCTGATGAAAGGGCCAGGAATTATGGATATACCTGTTACCCTTTCTAACTGTTGTCCTCAACCTTATGCCACTGAGGTCTTCAATGGCAATAGCGGAAGAGGTGCCTTTAGCTCTCTGAACGATCTCCTTGGATATGAAATGGTTGACGTTCCTTACGAACCTGCTCTCCTTTCCAGAAAGTTTTCTGAGATGCCTCCTAGCGGATCTGGTACCAGCGGACTGTAGTCTGGATCGAAGACCGACGTAACGTTCTCTGGTTTCATTGATTCCATCCCCGGAATAGTACTTGCCAGTGGAATCAACGGCAATGTTTTCTATACCCATATCAACACCTATGATATCTTCAGGCTCAATGGAAGGTGCTTCTGGTATTTCAACAGCAACCATGAGATAGAACTGCCTGTTTTTCCTGACAAGGTCACACTGTCCCCTTATCCTCTTGAATGGAATTTCACCATATTTTCCGATTGTTATCGGTATTCTAATCCTTCCCCCGGTGGTATTGATGCTGACTTCATCCATTCCTTTGAAACTGAGTATTCTCTGGTCATAGACTATGCTTCCGAAATCTCTGAACTGGTGGAAAGTCGTTCTATCCTGTTTATATGTTTCAACAACATTTGCTATCACTCTCACAGCAAGCTGTGCGGAAAGACCGAACTTCTCCCTGATATCTTTATAGACTATTCTCTGGAGAAACACCTTATTGAAGAGTTTCCTCTCGAAAGCTATTTTAGAAACAAAGTTGCATGCTTCGCTGAATTTGATAAATGTATCCATGAGAGCATCTTTTTGCTGTTCGTTGGGAAGCAGTTTGATCTGGAGTGTTTTGAGCACTTTATAGGTATGATTACTCAACATATTAATGCTTCTCGATTCCTCTCCACCTTGAAAGATGGAGCTTCCTCGCGAAAGAGAGTTGTGAGAGAAGCGGATGAAGCTCAATTAAGACTGATTATCCTTAATAGCGAAGATGCAATTTAGGTTTATGATTGCATCGTCTAACGTTATACTCAAGGACGGTAGCAGCGTTACAGTCAGGGAATACAAAGATCAAGATTTACCAAAGCTGAGGGATTTTGTAAATTCAGTATCCGATGCCTCGATTGAGGGAAGGTTCATGCAGATAGTTCCTAGAGAAAGGGCACTTAATTTGTTGCTGGAGAAGGGGAAATTCTCCATCATAGGAATCAGGGAGGACAGGATAATAGCGCACGGGGCACTTTACGAAAGCGAAGGAACATCTGCAGAGGCCGGTATCATAGTGGATGACAGGATACAATCTGGCGGTCTGGGAACTGCCATGCTCGGTCTCCTTGCAGAATATGCTGTGAGGTCAGGTGTAACGGAAATAAAATCGTATGTCTCCCCCCAGAATTACAAAATGATAGGCGCCATGAAGACTCTTGGTTTTGCACTGGAGTCGGAGGTGAAACCTGGCGTTATAGTTGTTAGGTTCTCCCCATCGACCCTGCCAGAAGCCATAACGAATTTCGAAAACAGGGATGCAATATCTGCAATAAACGCGGTCAAATTCTTCCTCGAGCCAAAGAGCATCGCTGTGATTGGTGCATCTTCAGAAAGAACAGCAATAGGGGGGCAGCTCTTCTTCAACCTGATAGAGAGCAACTTCAAGGGACCGATTTTCCCTATTAATCCAAAACATGAATTCATACAGGGGATAAAGAGCTATAAGTCGATAAAGGAGGTTAATTATCCAGTGGAAGTTGCATTCATTGTTGTGAATGCTGACCTGGTTAACGAGGTTGCCGAGGAGTGCGGACAGGCCGGAGTGAAAGGACTTGTTATCATCTCATCAGGATTTTCCGAGATAGGAGAGGAGGGAAGGAAGAGGCAGGCCGTACTGTCGAAGACATGTGAGAAGTACGGGATGAGGGTGATTGGCCCCAACTGCATGGGGGTTGTCAACACATCTGATGATGTTAGCATGAATGGACAGTTCTCCCCCTTCAGGCCAATGAAGGGAAGGGTTTCATTTCTTTCCCAGTCTGGGGCCCTCGGCATAGCTATCATAGATATAACGTCAAAACTTGGGTTGGGAATGAGCTCATTTGTGTCGGTTGGCAATAAGGTTGACATATCTGGCAATGACCTGATACAGTACTGGGAGAAGGATAAGAACACGGATGTGATCCTCCTGTACCTTGAATCATTCGGAAACCCGACAAAATTCTCAAGGATCGCAAGAAGAGTGACCAGGACGAAACCGATAGTTGCAGTGAAAAGTGGCAGATTTGGAGCAGGGTTCAGGGCGACCCAGTCACACACTGGGGCCATTCTCTCTGCATCTGATGTTACGGTAGATGCGCTTTTCAAGCAGAGCGGTGTGATAAGGGCTGAAACACTGGATGATATGTTCGATATAACGTCGATACTTGCATATCAGCCTGTTCCTAAGGGAAACAGAGTTGCGATCCTGACAAATGCGGGAGGTGCTGGAATACTTGCTGCTGATGCTTGCGAGGCAAATGGCCTTTCAGTACCGGAACTGTCTGATGAGACGAAGAATAAACTGAGAGCTTTCCTTCCCCCCATTGCCGGCGTGAAGAACCCTGTTGACATGAGTGCTGGTGCCGGGGCAGAAGGATATGAGAAAGCACTTGATGTTCTTGGTGCCACAGATGAAATCGATTCCATAATCGTGATTTTCATACCGCCAGTAGTTATGGACCCAGGCATCGTTGGTTCGAGGATCCTCAATGCTGCCGCGAGAATCAAAAATTCGAAGACAATTGTTTCTGTATTCATGGCTTATAAAGGGGTACCTGAGACATTGAAAAGAGAGGGAATGAGCATTCCCTCCCTGCCTTTTCCAGAGGACGCAGCCTACGCCCTTTCTAAAGCAGTTGAATACGGTAAATGGAAATATTCCCCGGAGAGAAAGATTCCAAAATTTGAAATAAAGGAAGAGGAACTTGTCAAGGGAATTATATCGTCGGCGCTCAAACAGGGAAGGGAATGGCTGAGCTACGAAGAATGCGACAAAATACTGACGACATATGGAATTCCAACTGTCAAAACAGTGAAAGGAAATAATTCTGCCGAGATAAGAGAGAAGGTGAAGGGGTGGAATGGAAAGGTTGCGATAAAAGCATATGGCCCGAAATTGATCCATAAGAGTGATGTCGGTGCAGTCAAGTTGAATGTCCCTGCGGATGAAGCCGGGGACGAATCGGAAAAAATGATTAACCTGCTTAACAGGAACGGATATGAAGTTGATTACATCGTAGTCCAGGAAATGGTACCAGAGGGAATTGAGATGATAGCCGGTTCAACCCATGATCCCGCCTTTGGACCAATAGTGATGGCAGGAATGGGTGGCAAACTTGTGGAACTTCTCAAGGATGTTTCCATCAGGCTTGCCCCACTGAGCGAAGCTGATGCAGAAGAGATGATCTCTGAACTCAGAACATCAAAAGTTCTCCAGGGCTACAGGGGTGGGATTGTAGCTGATGTTTCTTCCTACAAAGATGTGATAGCAAGAATATCTAAACTTGTATACGACAATCCGGAGATACTGGAACTTGACCTGAATCCGGTCATAGTGATGGAGCAGGGGAAAGGATCAAAGACAGTAGACTTCAGAATAAGGGTTGGAATGCCTTCAGAGAGCATACCGTTTGCGGCAAAGAGCGTGAATAAGTACTGAGGGGATGGAGAAACAATCCTGAACTTCTCAGTTACATCGCACCAGATTTCCCAACTAAATTTCCCATGATAAGTTGGCTCAATCGGTTATGACGCTCCATTTGAGATATATGATATTCGTTCCTGCAGTTAATGGAAAGTATAAAATGTTATATAAACATTCAAAATACCGATCCTAACGGTGATATATTTAATGGTAACAATGAGAGCCGTCATCTCTACATCCGATGGAAAGACACGACAGTTAGAGGTGCCAGAAGAGAGGAAAAGTGCATTGTATGGGAAGAGGATAGGAGACGTCCTGGACGGCTCAGTACTTGGTTTCAATAATACGAAGCTTAAGATTACTGGGGGAAGTGACAAAGACGGATTCCCGATGAGATCCGATTTTCCAGGAATGAGAAGGAAGAGAGTGCTTCTCACCAGTGGCGTGGGGATCCATCCAAAGAGGGATGGGATTAGGAAAAAGAAGAATATCAGGGGAAACACAATTGGAGAAGACATATCGCAGATAAATTTCTCACTTGTAGAAGGTACAATTGAAGAACCTAAGGGAGAAGCAAATGAAACTGCCAAGACCTCCTGAAGTAAATATAGGTATGGTGGGGCACGTTGATCATGGCAAAAGCACCCTTTCAAAACTTCTGACCGGAGTAAAAACTGATTATTTTTCAGAGGAAATAAAAAGAGGAATATCAATAAAACTTGGATACGCAGACGCTCCAATTTACAGGTGCACGGGTAACTCTTCCCCCAGGTACTCAACCAATCCAAAGGACTGTCAAAATGGCGCTGAGCTGGAAAGGGTGGTAAGTTTTGTTGATTCCCCGGGACACGAAACGCTGATGGCTACCATGCTCTCAGGAGCTGCAATAATGGACGGGGCTATCATGGTTATTGCGTCCAATGAGAAGTGCCCCCAGCCACAGACAAGGGAACACCTGACAGCACTCAACTTCCTTGGGATCAGGAATATAGTAATAGTGCAGAACAAGATTGATCTGGTCTCGGAGGAAAGGGCGATTGAGAGTTACAATGAAATCAAAGAATTCGTGAAGGGAACTGTCGCGGAGAACGCTCCGATAATTCCAATGAGTGCACTTGATAATGCAAATCTTGACGCTCTCCTGGAGGCAATTGAAACCACTATCCCTACCAGAAAATTTGACCTGGAAGCAACACCTATGATGTACATAGCGAGGAGCTTCGACGTGAACAAACCGGGAACTAAACCAGAAGATTTGCAGGGTGGGGTAATCGGAGGGTCCATCATGCAGGGGGTATTCAAGAAGGGTGATGAGATAGAGATATCACCCGGCCTAGCTACATCAAAGGGTGGAAGAAAGACCTGGAGCCCGATTGCCACTGAGATATCCTCCATCATCTCAGGGAACATTGTACTGGACAAGAAAGGTCCGGGAGGTCTGGTTGGCATAGGAACAAAACTTGACCCATTCATAACCAAGGGGGACAACTTGGTGGGGATGGTCGTTGGTCTAAAGGGGACACTGCCAAAACCTGTGTTCAGCATTTCGCTGAAAACAAATATCCTGTCGAAGGTAGTTGGCAGTTCTGAGGAAATGACTGTTGACAGAATAGGAAACAAGGAGACGCTGCTCATAAGTGTTGCAACTGCAGTTACCGTTGCGACAGTTACTCAATCAAAGGGAGAGAATGTCGAAGCTGACCTGAAATATCCAGTGATTGCCATTCCAGGACAGAACGTTGCCATAAGCAGGAAGATCCTGAACAGGTGGAGACTAATCGGTACGGGTACAGTGCAATAATTCGGCACTTCTGCCAGATTCATCACTTTTCTTTGATATTTTCATCCGTTGAAATACATGCAATCTGTCCTCAGCTGGCAGCTGGAGCAATCTGGCACTTTCCTGCATATCCTCTTGCTGTGTTCATCTATTAGGCCATGAATTTCCATCAACTCACTTTTCTGAAAACATCTCATGAACAGTGACCTGAGATGCTCGTAGTCATTCATGGTGAGGTTCGCGCCAAAAAACCTGTTGAGAAATCTTATAGTGTAAGAATCTACAGGAAAAGTCAGGGAGTTGAACGCATAAAGTGCAATACTGTCTGCAGTCTCCTTGCCCACTCCGCGCAACTCAAGTAGCTCATCCCTCAGATTCAGGGGGATCGAGCCTGATTCTAACGTGCCGTCGAAATATGAGAGTAATGATCTCAGGCTTTTCTCCTTGTTCTTAAAAAAACCAGCCGGTCTTATCAGTGATTGCAGGTCACCGGGGCTCATTTTCAATAAATCCCTCGAGCTGAGACCCTTGAGATTAATCAACGCTCTTTCCACATTTTTCCATGAGGTGTTCTGGGTGAGTATTGCTCCCTCAATCACCTGAAGGGGAGATTCTGCCGGCCACCAGTGTTGTTCACCGTAGATGCGGATGATGCCTTTAAATAACTGCCTCAGGGAATAGTCGTTTATCCCCCTGAAATTCACTGTTTTGCCTGTAACTGTATTTTCCCTTCCTTTAATAGTTCCTTCCCCTTCCTTATGCTCTCGATAAACTTTGGAACGATGTCGTAAGCATCACCGATCAAGGCGACATCCGAATACTTCACTATGGGGGCAGCCGGGTCCTTGTTAATGGATATGACGTACTCGGATCCCTTCATACCTGCTATGTGCTGTATTGCTCCGGAAATTCCTACGGCAACGTAAAGCTTTGGATGGACTGTTTTCCCTGTTTGGCCGACCTGTCTGTCCCTGGTGATCCACCCGGAATCGACCGTTGGTCTGGAAGCAGCGACAATTCCACCTAATTCATTGGCAAGTTCTTCTAGCATCTTGAATCCTTCCTTCTTTCCCAGGCCCATCCCCCCTGCAACGACTATATCTGCAGTGGTTATGTCAACCTCTTCCCTGGGTATAATCCGCAGAACCTTTGTTACGACGTCCTCTTCCTTTATTTTGGACTCTATGACCTCTATTTCTCCCTTCCTTCCAAGTACCCTGTCTGCAGGTTTGAATATTCCTGGCCTTGCACTTGCCATCTGTGGCCTGTGCCTGCTGCAAAGTATATTCGCCAGAATCGCACCTCCAAATGCCGGTCTCCTAGCTTCCAGAAGCTTCTTGTTAACATCTATGTCTATTTCCGTGCAGTCAGCAGTTATTCCGGTATCAACCCCTACTGCAATTCTTGAAGCCAGGTCCCTGCCATTGTGGGTTGCACCGACTATGAAGTAGTTGGGCTTCCTCTCCTTCACAAGCGACGAAATTGCGTCAGAATATGGCCTGGTCCTATAGTGCCTGAAAACGGGACTCTTAACAAATATGACCTTGTCAACACCGTATTCTATTGCCGTCTTTGCCATCTCCTCCCCTGTTTCATCTGCAACAAGAATACCAACCAGTTTTTCTCCAGATTTATCAGAAAGTTTCCTTCCTATTCCAGCCATTTCGAGTGCAACTCTAGAAAGATTACCGTCGTTTTGCTCTAGCCATATCCATATATCCTTGTATGATTCCGGGTTTGGAGTTGGAGTTGCACATCTGTTTGTTATCATTTTATCACTCCTTTTTCAATCAAAACTGACACAACCTTGTCAAGTTCCTCTATCGGTGGCTTCGCGGGATTCTTCACCGGGTCTGGAACCGTCTTCATGTCCTTGACTATTGTTGGCGATCCCTTCAGGCCTATGCAGGCAGGATCCAGATTGAGTTCCTTGTTAGTTACTATTCTTATTCCCCTCTTGTATGCGTCTATCTTCTTCTTCAACGTTGGATTCCTTGGAGTGTTGGCGTTCAGCGTTATGGTTATAACTGCAGGCTTCCCTATCTTGACAGTTTCTGTTGCCCCCTCAATGTCTCTCTCCACTATGAAGAATCCATCCTTGTACTCAACCCTGTTCACGTATGTAGCCTGTTCATATCCGAGGAATTCTGCAATCCCTGGACCAACGTGTCCCGTTGATGAATCCGTGGTCTCTTCACCGCAAAAGATCACATCAAATCCTCCGAGGTAATCTGCAGTTGATGCGAGCGTGAACGATGTAGGCCAGGTATCTGCACCTGCGAAAAATCTATCCGTTATAAGAACACCGTAGTCTGCTCCCCTTCCCATGCATTCCAAGAGGGCGGAATCCGCCATTGGGGGACCCATTGTTATGACTGTTATCTCCCCGCCATTTTTATCCTTCAGTTGCAGAGCCGCCTCCACCGCATTCACGTCAGGCGGATTTACAATATTTCTTGCCATGCTCCTGTTAAGCGTCTTTGTAACCGGGTCTATGCTGATGTCCTGGCTGTCTGGCACCTGCTTTATCATTACCGCTATTTTCAGCATTTTATATCACCCGTATTTATAAATTACTCCCTTTCCTGCTTTAGGATAATGCCACGTAACTGATCCCTGATCGCACGCTATTGAACAGGTGCCGCACTCAACACAGTCCTCATATTGGAATACAAGTTTTCCATCCTGAAGAGTATAACACTGTGCGGGACAGGCCATCACACAAAAATGGTGCGGACACTTCTCGCATATGTTTTCGTCCACTGTGATATGGGCATACTCCTTGTCCACATCATACTTGACTTTTCCTAACCTTTCCTTTATATCCATTTTCACATCCTCCTATAAATGTAATAGAAATCTGTCATTGTCTTGAGCCTGCTCATCTTCAGATCCGTTGCGCAGGAACCCAGGATGTCCCTTACCTTCTTTTTAGGCTGTCCCCTTTCCCAAAGCATTTCCAGCAGTATGCCCTCAAGCATCTTCGGATAAACTGTGTACATATTCTTGTTTCCAGTAACCTTCCTTATGTCCTTGAATGTCTTCAGGTCTTTTAGAACATATGTATTCTGCAATTTCTCTTCATACGCTGAAAGAGATTTTGACGTGAAGTCGTTCCTTGTTTTTGCTTCAACCGCCGTTTCACCGGCAACTATTCCGGAGAGTATAGCATAATTCATCCCTTGCAGCACAAGTCCATTACTGAATGCGAAACCGGCTGCATCTCCCACAATCATGTACCCATTACCGTAAACCTGGGGAACCATGTCCAGCCCTCCCTCCGGTATTAAATGCGCCCCGTATTCCGCAACAGTTCCACCTTCAATTAATGGCGCTATGGATGGGTGTTCCTTGAATGTCTCTATAATATCATAGGTATGTGTGACACCATTCTTCCTGAGCTCTTCCATTGGTGAAACAATTCCAAGTGAAATGCTGTCCTTATTCGTGTACAGAAATGCCCCTATGTTCAAGTCTCCCATGTTACCCACAATATATTCAGAAGCCATTCCAGAATTTGGTGTTAAATTGAACCGATCTTCTATCTTCTGCGGGCTGAGCTTTATGATTTCCTTGACCCCGACAGAAACTTCCCAGTCTTGAAGTGGGCCTCTTAACCCAGCCTCTATAGAAAGTCTTGGATTGATCCCTTCAGCCAATATCACCACATTGGAAGTGATAACATCTCCAGATTCCTGTACCCCGACGACAGTTCTGTCCTTAATAACAAGAGACTCCACCGTGATTCCTGGAATAACTGTTGCCCCTGCCTCCTTTGCTTTCTTCGCCATCCATGGATCAAGTTTCGATCTGAGAACAGTGTATCCCACCTTATTCTCCCTGAATATTTCAGTTTTGAAATCTATGACTATGGACGACTTCTCTGTCAGGAATCCTATTTTCTTGTTATCAATAAATCTTTCAAGAGGGGCCTCGCTCTGCCATTTAGGTAAAATTTGAGCTAAATCATTGCCCCACAGAACTCCACCGGAGAGATTCTTTGCTCCCGGAGGATCAGATCTATCGACCAGTAAAACACTGAGTCCCTTGCTGGCCATTGAAATAGCGGCAGCAGAACCAGCATTTCCTGCGCCGACTACAATCGCATCATAATCTGGCATCTGTGGTGTATTGTATTTGACATAATTACGTTTTCTGTGAATTACTAAAACAACAATAAACAACATTTTTAAGGAAATAACTATACCAGCAACAAAGCCACCGTAGCTCAGCCTGGTACGAGCGCGTGCTTGGTAAGCACGAGGGCGCGGGTCCAAATCCCGTCGGTGGCTTCATAATCATTGCACCAGAACACACTGCCCATAGTGTTAAAGAAATTGAATACTATTAATTATACTAAAATATACTATTAGAAATATTTATATAAAAAAGGAAACTTAACACTCTGGGGGCCAAGAGATGCTTGTAACCAGATTCCGAAAACTTTCGGCAATTGTTTTTGTGTGTTCCATTTTGTTAATCTTAAATGTCTCTCAAATTATGCCGGAAAATCATTTTGTACAAGTCACTGAAAGCATCGAACGGGGCAATACGACAAATTCGGATAATATTCCTCCCGTGAACCCGAAAACGTCATTACAGAGCAACGATCCGGAATATGCATTTCCCGGGGAGATTATGAATATATCGTACTTTCTGGGTGCAGAGGAACCGAATGTTTCTTATTATGAGGTGACTGTCACATTGAATAATTCTGCATACGTAAGCCTGGATTTATTGCCAACTCTCGCAGACTTAGTCAACGGATCTGGTTACTATTTGGAATTTTCGTTTATAATGCCGAACGACCAACCCGGCAACTGGTGGTATCTGGGGTACCAGATAATTGAAATGAAAAATGTCACTGTTCATGTTGAAAGCAACGAACTGCTGAATGCCAGTGGAACCCAAATCGCAACATTTCCATCTACCGTGACGGCTGGTGAGGGTTTTACCGGTGTTGTTGGTGAAGCAAAATTTCCCAGTTCACAGAACACCACATCTGTAGTACTTTTCCCGGTAAGTCCTCCGGGAGTGAATATAATTTCCGCCACGACAAATTACTGGCGTTATTCCAACGGCAATCTCATTGTAAACTTTACATTATATGAAAAAGTGCTCTCTGGTACATCCAGTACACCGACTTCAATTGCAGCTTCGATCACCACATATATATCACAGGTTTTAGTTATCCCGGAAACTCTGGGATATTATAGTGAAAGAGCGCAGGTGTATTTGGTTCAGGGAAACGGGGCATTCATCATGGGTATAACTTCAAATCAGATTGCACAGATAGAAGCCGGTATAGATGCAACGTTGTCAGTTCCCCTTTCACAACTGGACGCATCTGTGACCAGCATAAACAATGATACAGCAAAAATTTCAACCACTTTTGGAAGGATGAATTCATCCTTGACTTCGATAAATGCTTCCATCAAATCGATAAACAATGGCATGGCTACAGTAAGTACGTCTTTAGGGGAAGTAGAGACGTCTCTGAATTCATTGAATGCATCGGTTATATCAATTCAGGGAGAAACAATAATGATAAGTACTTCACTGGGAAGATTTCAGACCACTCTGTCATCAGTCAACTCTTCTCTGATTTCAATCTCAGGAAATATTGCAGAGGTGGACGATTCCCTGGGTACTCAATATACTACGTTAAGCTCGATTAATGCAAGTTTGTTATCCATTGTTGGCAATAATGCATTTCTAGATAGCGAATTGGGAAAATTCAATTGCTCTCTAGCTGACATCAATGGAACTCTAAAGTCCATAAATGGAAACAATGCAACCGTCATGACCACCCTTGGTGAAATAAGTGATTCGCTTGCGAATCTGAATGTCACTGTCTCCAGTCTTTCGAGCAACGTTTCAAAACTCAACGGTAGCCTTGTAGATGTAAGAACTTCAATAGAAAATTTGAGCGGGCAAATTACCAATGTTTCAAATTCTACTGCCACAATTAAAACTGGCATAGGGACAATGTATGCCTCAATATCCAGCATTCAGCTTGGAGTTCATAAGGAGTCAAATAGTACTGATCCATCCTTCCCGTACGAACTACTGGTCGTACTGCTAATTCTTGTATCAATAGCTATTTCGTATCTTTCACTTTCGAAAGTTAACGGAATTGTCAGTGGTCTCGAAGGGACAAAAAAGGAAGGAAAAAAGGAGAAGTAGGATAGATACTTATGACTATTAATCTCAAAGAGGGCTGGCAGAACATTTACTAGAAATTTAAGTTAATTGACCTACGATTGATCCTGTTTAATTTTCCAGACCTGATAGAATGATATAAATACGGATAAATGCATGTAAAATTATGACTGAAAATCTTTTATTTCCATCTGAGGACTGGGTAAAGGAATATTGTAAAAGACTCAGTGAATCACCTGATTACAATAAATCAGGGAAAGGATGGAAGGAACCAATAATGTTCAGGATGACAGAAATGGAAAACCTGAAAGATAAACCACCGTACAATTCATTCATTCTTAACCTCAGGGACGGAAAATGTGAAGGTTCGGAAATTGTCTTAGACCAGTCAAAAAGTGCACCTTTCAAGCTCACTGCGACTTATTCCAACTGGAAGAAGATAATAGGAGGAAAGATAAACCCCACCCAGGCGATGCTTACAGGTCAAATGAAGGTAGAGGGAAACATTGCAGTGCTCTTAAGATATGCCTCAGCAGCAATTGCAATGGTTAAAACAGCCCAAAGTATTCAGACAAAATATCTAGATGAACCATGAGTCTATTTCAGCTCCCACGAAAAATCTATTTCCAGAGAGACATATTTGACAGCCTCGGAGAAATACTAAGAAAGGAAGGAATAAAAAAAGTACTGGTGGTCACAGACGAACACATATTCTCTCTATTTGGAGAAAGACTGAATCGAAGCCTGCAGGGGTTGGAATTTGAAGTATTCAAGGAAGTTCTTCCCGAACCAGAGTTAAATTATATCGAAAAATCAGCTCAAAAATTTGAGAAGAAGGGATATGATGCTATAGTTGCCTTTGGGGGAGGAAGCGTAATAGATTTTGCTAAGTCACTTGCGATAAAGGTATCAGATCCCGGCATGCAGTTGAAAAACGTAAACCCATTTGAGCCACTGAATTTAAGGATCAAACTTATTGCGATCCCAACAACATCTGGAACGGGAAGTGACGTTTCATTTGGAATAGTTCTCAGCAACGAAAAAACCAAACTTGCCCTGGGGAATTATGAACTGGTACCGACGATAGACATTCTTGACTCATCCTTAACACCCACTGATAAAAGGATCATAGTCGCAACAGGAATTGACGCCTTCGTGCATTCATTTGAAGCTATTGCTTCAAACAATTCATCAATATTCACCGACGCCCTGGCTGAAAGGGCAATAGAGACGATATACCACAACATGCCAAAGGCAATTGACAATGATGAATCATCTAAGGACCTGATGCATCTTTCCGCCACGCTGGCAGGTATTGCTTTTTCAAACAGCGGAACAGCAATCGCACATGCACTGGGGCATAGCTTTGGCTCAACGTTCCATGCGACCCACGGGACATCAGTCGGCCTATTCCTTATACCTTCCATAATTTTCAATTCCCAGGATAATCAAACGAGAGAGAAGTACATCAGGGTAGCAAGAATCATTGACGCTGACGGCGTAGAGGGACTCATTGAATCGATCAGAGCATTCTATTCAATGGTTGGACAACCTCACAGGGTCTCAGAACTGGGAATTGACAGGGAGCAGTACATGTCAAAGATAGAAGAGCTGGTAACCAAGGCCATGCAGGACAGCGAGATTGCATTCAATCCGGTAATAGCAGGCGAGGAAGACCTCAGGAAAATATTCATCGAAAATTTCTGAATTCACGGGATAAGAAAATTCAGTGCTCTTTCCATCACTGTTACCCTTAAAGGTGTGTGCCCTATTACCTCGCCATCCATCTCGAAAAGGTTTCCATCTCCATTGTAGATGAAACTTTTAGCCCTGAAGTCATAGGAGTAACCCTTGCTTATGTACTCCCCGCTTATCAGATCTCTCATTCTCGAGAGAGTCGCGATTCTGGACACCGGCTTCAGTACATGAACGTCGAGAAATCCGTCGTCTATTGACGAAATTGGTGAGGCAAACATTCCTCCGCCGAAATATTTTCCATTTGCTATTATCACCTCAATTGTTTTCATTTCCTGCGACGAATCTGTGTCGAATCTTGCATTGAATTTCTGCAATTTCCATATAACGGAAAGTATCCCTAAAATGAATGAATATTTCCGCCCTTTCTTATGGGAATTGACATAGTTCATAACCTCAGCACCGAAGCCGATTTCCAGAATGTTGACAAAATATCTTGAATCTTTGCCATCACCGTAATCAACCTTGACCACATCTATCTTTTCAGATTTTCCATTCTTGATAACTTCTATTGCCTTTTCAATTCCACGAATTCCAAGTGTCTTCCCAAAATCAGAACCTGTGCCAGTTGGGATCAAGCCTACTTTAACGTTGCTTCCTATTGTCCCGTTGATGACCTCATTGAGCGTTCCATCTCCTCCGCATGAAACAACAGTATCATATCCAGATTTTACTGCATCTCTGGCAATTTCCACCGCGTGGAGGGGATGCGATGTAAACGCGACATCATAGTTATTAAAAATACCCTTAATCAAATTTTCAACTCTCTCCCAAGCTTCTCTTGCCCTGCCGTTTCCGGCAACAGGATTGACAATGAAGATGATTTTCACATGGAATAATGCAAAAGCAAGATAAATGTTACGTGCCGTTTCCTCTTTGATTGGAAGCGAGAATTCCAGGATTGATAGAATTGTCAGGATCGAAGAAGTCCTTCACAGCATTGATTAAATCATACGTTCTCCCCTTGTAATCCTTCAAAAATTGACTGTAGAATTTACCGATTCCGTGGTGATGTGTGATAGATCCCCCATTTTTTATGATATTTCTTATCATCTCATCTCTTATCGTAAATAGATTTGATTCCATTTCCTTTTCCGAATAAAAAATAAATGTGAAATATAGTGCTGAACCGTTAACATATTGATGGGAAGCGTGGCACATCACCGTCCCCTTAATCCCCAGGGATTGTATTGTTTCCTCAAATTTTCGCCTCGTTGTTTTATGAATGTTTTCCAGTTTGTCCCAGGTGGCAGACGTCTCAATTGTATCGGCGACAATCCCCTTTTTCAGCAACTCGTTGTATATGTATGGACGGGAAAACCTGTCTCTGTACCAATATCTTGCAGGAATGGAACCAAGATTCAGGCCATGATTGAAAGTGACATCTTCCTTCTTATCACTCATTGCAATGAGAATAGCAGATTGACCTCCATATCCCCGGAAAGAGATATACTTCTTGAAAATGTTGTTCGCAGCGCTGTCTTCTATTGTCGCCATAGATAATTCAGTTTCGCTTTCATCTGATAACCTTGAAACGATCGGCACGCTGCCCCCTTTGAATTTATCCATTAAAGATTCCAATCCTTCAGAAAATGATTTGAACATATATGCCTTAAAATATAGCTTCTCAGGTATCTTATGGAGCCTCAACCAGGCCTTTGTCACTATTCCAAACGTCCCTTCATTTCCAATGGCAATGTCTGAAAGTTTGAAAAATGCAGATTCTCCAGGAACAATATTGTCACTGAACGTACCTATCGGAGTTTCTATTTTGAGTCCCAGGACAAAGTCCCTCGCTCTCCCATATCTGTTTGATTCCTGTCCGGTTGCATTTGTCCCTATCCAGCCTCCTACAGTTGAATAATCAAATGATTCTGGAAAATTTCCGAGCGTCAGCCCAAATTTTCTGAGCATTGATTCAATTTCAGGTCCCTTTGCACCTGCTCCAGCTTCCAGAATGTAATTCTTTTCATCAACCACCAGTGTGTTCAGCCTTTCGAGGTCAACACTTACTACAAATTTCTCTGTTTCCTCCGGCGTAAGCCCACCTGTTACCGATGTCCCTCCTCCATACGGGATGATTATGAACTTCTTTCCGGCATTCCTTACAATCTTCCCAACTTCTTCCTCGTCAGGATACACAACAGCATCAACAATTCTTGCTTTCTTGTTCTCCATCAATCTTATATAATCAATTCCCCCCTTTCCAAATGAGTGCTTAGCCCTATCTACTGAATCAAATGAAATATGCTCCGGGGAGATTAACTCTGAAAGCACTGCACTGAGCTCGCTTGAAATTGGGAGGTCATCAACATTGTAGTATCCATCCCAGATGCTACCCTCTCTTTTAAAACCAACCTTATCCTTCACCAGGGAAAGGAGACTGGGGCTCACCTCCTCGCTATATTTCTCTTCCCCCCAAAGAGCGAACCATCTGTTGCTCATAGATGGAAAGTCACAAAGGATATATTTCAGTTTCCTACCTGTGGGTCAGCAAACTGAGAGACCTTTCAGATTTTATCATCCGGAAAGAACTCGTACGAATAATAGCCTCCTTCCTTCTTCACTGGCTTCAATCTCATCTTCATTCCAATCTTTATATGATTTTCATCATCATTCAACCATGAAAGAACTCTCACTCCTTCCTTCAGGAGCCCTATAGCAACAACGTAACTTCCCACGTTTGAAAATGATGTCGGTGGTATATTGACTATTGTGAATGTCTCGAGACTGCTTTCTCCGTCAAGGTCTATCCATTCCATATCCTTTCCCATGCATTTTGAACAATCTGCCTGGGGTGGAAAATATATCTCTCCACATTTCTTGCATTTTGTAGCCCTTATCTTACCATCTTCCAGCCCCTTGAAGAATTGCATTATATTCGCTACTGGCATCCTGTACTTTAGTTCAAGGGTCCTTCTGTCCTCAAATATCCCGTCATTGATCATAATCCTCACTTCCTCCGATACAATGTCACATAGGCATAATGACCTGTTCCGCCCACGTTATGCTGAATGGCTCTCCCCTTCTTTACATCAACCTGCCTCCCCTTTTCTGCCTCTCCCCTGAGTTGCTTTGTCAACTCCACTGCCTGGCTCACGCCTGTTGCGCCGATTGGGTGTCCCTTTGACTTCAAACCTCCGTCAGGATTCACAGGGTATTTCCCGTCATGATATGTAGCATGTTCCTTGAGTAATTTTATTCCTTCTCCTTTTGGTGCGATGCCTAAATCTTCGTACGCCATAATTTCTGCAATTGTGAAACAATCGTGTACCTCAAACAGATCAAAATTGCCCTTAACTTTATCCAGTCCCGCCTCCCTGAGCGCCATTGAGGTTGCCCTTCTGCTGGCTTCAAGGCCGGTAAATTCATCCCTTCTAGATATATTTGAAGTGCCAGTCGCATACCCCTGTGACTCTATGAATATTGGCGTATCAGATAGCTTCCTGGCAATATCCCCCCTTGCAATAACTACCGCGGCTGCACCGTCCGTTATCGGAGAAGAATCCATTAGTTTGATGGGTTTCGACACGTATTTCGAATTCATGCATTCATCAACCGTCACCTCCTTCCTGAACTGGGCGTATGGGTTTAATGAGCCATAATGATGAGCCTTCACAGCTGCCTCGCATAAATCTTCTTCTCTTGCGTTGAATTGGTGAAGATACCTCGTGGCATAGAGGGCATAATATCCGGGGAATGTCATTCCGAAGTTTTCGAACTCCCAGAAATAATTGCCCGCCCTTCCTATGAGTTCTATTATTGTGCCATTGGGAGAATTGTACATCTTTTCTATACCGACTGCCATTGCGATTGAGCTCTTACCCGAGGATACGCTGTCCATTGCAACCTTCAAGGCAGCGCTGCCAGAAGCACATGCAGCCTCTGTCCTTAAACTCCCGCACCTTAATCCAGCATATTCCTCTATCGTAACTGCAGGAAGTATCTCTTCACTCCAGTACCCGAAGTTTCCCACGGAGAAGAATTGGATATCCTCCTGTACCAATCCTGCATCTTCCAGAGCGGGCTTTATCGCCTCCAGTGCCAGTTCGTTCATTCCTACATCATTCCTCTTTCCAAACCTCGAATGGCCAATTCCAATTATTGCGGGTTTTTCAGCGTAATCCTGCATCAACACCACGATCATGAAGAACCTTCTCGATAAAATGATTTTCAGTGACACCTTAAAGAAAAATGAAGAAGGAAGGAATTTCGTGCTGCACCTAAAAAATATTGGATGTCTGAGATCATTGTATAATCTTTTATACCATACTTGACTAATTTCACCCCGAGAGTTGTTCCCTGCCCTTGGGCATGCTGGTTTTGGATATCGTTATACCTAGAGGCGTGCATTCTGGAATGCCCATCCCTATGAAAATCTATTGACTCTGCATTCTATACACTCTCTGCAGCTCATCTGCTATCTGGAGATCGGAACTTTCATGCTCACAAGATTGTAAGTAGGCAAAGGATTTGTACCTCAAATACGATAATGTGTTATGAGATTTCTAACAATACTTCCGCAATTTATACCCGCAGAGGAAGTAAAGGGAACCATTGCCCAGATACTGCCAGAGATGGAGGTAATGAATTCGATTGATTTCGAGAAACACGATGCTGACGTCCTGGTGGCCACAACATTCACCAAATTGGGAAGGGATGAATTAAAGAAATTTCCGAATCTCAAATATTTGCAGATAGCAAGTACGGGCTACGATAACGTTGACACCGACTACATCAAAGAGAAGGGAATTACCCTGTGCAACATTCCCACTGCCAACAAACAAAGCGTCGCTGAGCATGTAATAGCATTCACTCTAGCCCTTCTGAAGGACATGGTATTCCTTAACTCTGAACTTAAAGACCATAAAAACTGGCCTGTACTTACCGGTTCACATGACCTGGAGGGTAAAACTTTCGGTATACTTGGGATGGGAATGATAGGTATTCAACTTGCGAAGAGGCTTGTTCCATTCAATGTTTCAATAATATACAACGATATTAGGAGACTCAGCCAAGAGGAGGAGGAAAGGCTGGGACTCAACTTTGTAGCATTTGACGAGCTGCTACAGAGTTCCGATATAATAAGCATTCATCTTCCTCTCACGGAAACAACTAGAAACATGTTCGGTACGGAGCAGTTTTCAAAGATGAAAGATGGAGCCATTTTCATAAATACGTCGAGAGGGGAAATAGTCGATGAGAAGGCGCTTGTAAAAGCGGTAATTGAGAAGGGGATAAGGGCAGGCATAGATGTATACCCCAAGGAGCCTCCTGATTTCCAGTCCGAACTGTTCAAGCTCCCAAATGTGATATGCTCCCCTCATATTGCGGGAGTAACTATGGAAAGTCAACAGAGGTTCCTGACAGAGACAATTTCGAATGTGCTCAGGTATGCACAGGGAATAGAGCCGCTGTATAAAGTGATATTATGAAAGGATATGAGGCATTTTCTGACAGCCTTAAAAGACTAGGCTTGATGCCAGTCTTCGGCAATCCGGGCAGCACTGAATTGAGTTCACTCAAGGAAATAGATGATTATGTTCTGACATTATTTGATGGCCTTGCAGTGGGAATGGCAGATGGGTATTCTCAGGTTTCGTCCTCCCCGTCATTTGTAAACCTTCATACAAATCTAGGACTTGGAAATTCAATGGCATACATTTTTACGGCAAAGATGAACAGGACCCCGGTGGTGATAACAGCGGGACAGCAGGATACCAGGCATCTGGCAATGGAGCCCCTCCTTTCTGGAGACCTAACTGATTTCGTTGGAAGTAATGTCAAGTTCAGATACGAACTGAAAAGTGCGGCTGATATTCCGTTTGTGCTGAAAAGAGCTAAAATGGAGTCTCTGTCCCCTCCAAGCGGGCCGGTATTTATCTCTATGCCCATGAATCTGATGGATGATGACACGCCATATTCACCTCCTGAAGATTTTTCGACAAAGAATAACATATCAAACGAGGAAGTTGAGGACTATGTAGCCAGCTTGATCAATTCGTCAAAAAATCCTGCGCTGGTTTTTGGTTGGGAGGTTGATCTGTTCAATGCATTTGATGAGGCAGAAAGAGTTGCAGAAAAGATAGGATGTGCCGTGTACTCTGAACCACTGGGCCACAGGGCTGCATTTAGATCAGATCACAGGCTTTATGCCGGGAGCCTTCTGCCTGGCTCCACCCTGATAAACTTGAAGCTGCTTCAGAATGACCTTGTCCTGTTTATAGGAGGGGACGTTACCCTTTATCCATACCTTTCATCACCACTTCTCAAGGGCAAGAAGGTTGTTTTCCTGGGAATGAACATAGATCCAAAGTTTGGCGAATCATACCTGGTAAATGTAAAAAACTTCCTGAAGGGAATAGAAAGTAAAGTTTCCAAGAAATGTGATTTTTCGAAGCCAAAGGACTTCTCAACCGCCACTAAGGTTGCGAATGATAGAGATTCTATGGGAATAAACTATGTTATGGCTAAAATCAAGAAGGAATTTTCAGGTTACGTGATTGTGGATGAAGCGATCTCTTCGTCAGTCGCACTGAGGGACTTTATAGGATATTCGCCAGGTAAATACTTCACCGCAAAAAGTGGCCAGATCGGCTGGGGTTCACCTGCGGCGGCAGGTATATCGATGAAGAGGGAAAAGGTACTGGCGGTTGTCGGGGAAGGTGCATTCATGTACTCCATCCAGATACTCTGGACAGTCAACAATTATCATCTACCTGTAAAGTTCCTGATTCTGAGAAATGGAGGTTACCTGATTCTGAAGAGCTATTCCATGAGCTTCTACCCCGGAATTGAGAAGAAGAAATTTTTGAGCTTCAGCGTTGACATAGACAAAATTGCCCAAGGATTCGGGATTGAATCCAGGGTTGCATCAAGAAACCTGGAGGAAGACCTGAAATGGCTGAAAGAAACGAATGAATCAAGGTTGCTTGTGGTGGATGTTGATCAGTCCATTCCAAAATTATTCCTATGAAACTGATCTCCTGAGTTCATTGTACCTCTTGAGAAGAGATTCCATCTCTTCATCCTTAATTTCACTTTCTTCAGGTTCGCCCTCGATCTTCTTCCTGACAAGAGAGGGAAGGTAGTCGTCCGTATCTTTCATTCCCAACCTGATGTTCAATGCCCTTTTTTCATCGAGAAGTAAAGCACCTATATTCATAAGTTCATCAATGGTATAATCAAAACCAGTGGAGAGGTTGAGCGCTTCAACAACGTCCTCTGGATTTACCTTTGCATATGAACATATAATTGCTGAATTGTATATCTGCCTGTAGTTCTGTGAATTGATGAGCGTCATTATTCTTTCGTCTGTATTCACCTGCCACCTGTCTCCACTCACTATTCCAATCTCCCTGTGATCAACTCCCATATCCACCTCATACATCTCTGCCTGAAGATGGTCTGCTCCCCTCGTCGAAGTGGCGTACCCAAGCCCTTGAAGTTTGAAAGCCCTTGGATCGTGCATGGGAATCTCCATTTTCTTGACAGTCGCTATTTCATCCCTTGGAATTCCTCTTGAAAGTGCGAATCTTTCAAGTCCTTCCTTCAGTTCATTACCTATCCCCCTTGACTCAGCAATATCTTCTATCAGATTTTTTATTCCGCTGAATGTGGAATCAAAATAGCCTGAAATAGATTTATCAGATATTCTTCCTGTTTTGACGAAGTAATTGAGGGCTGAGATAAGAACACCTGTACTGATGGTATCCATTCCCTTGTCGTTGATAATGTCGTTCCATTCGAGTATAAGATCGAAGTTGTTATTTCCAAGTAATGGACCGAAACTTGCCACTGTCTCATATTCGGGCCCGTCTATAGACCTGCTTCCCTTAACCACAGTCCTTCCACACCCTATGACGCAGTTCGCACAGTGGTAGCTTGTAACCTTGTAAACACTGTGAAATTTCATTGAACTGAGTGAGTCGTAGTCGAAATTGTGATCATGGAAATAATTGGATGGAATGTCTCCCATTCCCTGTCCCATATCCATCCATATCATGCTCCCGTTAGAATTAAGTCCCTGAGTTAATGGGGATGAAATAAGGTAAGTAGAGACCTTCTTCGTCAGATCGAAAAATTTCTTCCTGTCTGCCAATGGAACCTGCAAATTTCCCTTCACTGCTATTGCCTTCAGGTTTTTTGATCCCATAACAGCACCCAAACCCGTCCTCCCTGCTGCCCTCCCTTCGTCGTTCATTATGGATGAAAACAGAACTCTGTTCTCCCCTGCTCTCCCCAGACCCATTACGCTGAATTTCTTTTCCCTCCTGAGCTCTGATCTGAGGGCATAGAAATCCTTCCCCCAGAGATCTGGCCTCTTCTCAATTCTGATATTCTCGTCTATGAATATTATGGAAGGCGTATCTGCAGCTCCGTGTATCACCATTCCATCATATCCTGACTTTTTCAGGTCATTGCCAAAGAATCCACCAGAATTGGCTTCCCCGAACAGTTCGGTCAGTGGACTCCTCGAAACAACCTCGTGCCGTCCACTGTTGGGAAAGGGAGTCCCAGTCAGTGGGCCTGCTGTTATGATCAGTGGATTTTCCGGTGAAAAAGGATCCGAGATCTTTCCAAACTTAGTGTACAGGTACAGCCCAATTCCCATCCCCCCAACATATTTCCTCCATGATTCCTCGGGGAGACTCTCCACACTTATATCCCCGTCTGAGAGATTGATAAATATTATCCTGTTCCAGTTTCCTTCCATGTGTGATCTAATGATTAGAACAGATATAAGGAGTTCGATCTGCAAGGATGACATAACGGTCTGTTGATCTTCTACTGAAATCGATTCTTTCGTGACGTTTTCAGGGCCTTGAATGCACTGTTATGGCACAAGAGTGCGATATGTTCCCCGAGCAAGGTGGCCGTTTCTGCTTTCCTGTATAATGTTGAAGGGTCACTCTAGACCTAAAGCTAAATAACATATTTCAATTCCATTCCTATGTTCTCGGATGTAAGGATAAGGGATGGAAAAATCACAGTTAACAAACTTAATCTCTACTACAAGCGATTCATTCCTTCAGATGTAAAGGCGACACTTTTGTGCCTGCATGGCGGCCCTGGAATGTCACACGATTATCTCCTTCCACTGTCAGATCTTTCCAGAGAAGGAGTGGAAGTGATATTCTACGATCAGTTTGGATGCGGAAGATCAGATGAACCTGAAAATAAAGATGATTACACCGTTGACTATGGTGTTGAGGAAGTAGAGGGTGTGAGACAGATCCTTGCACCGGGGAAGAAGATATTTTTGATGGGATCATCGTATGGAGGCGCACTGGCCTTGGCTTATTCCGTAAAATACCAGCGGAACCTGAAGGGGCTTATCGTGAGCGGTGGCCTTGCGAGCGTTCCTCTCACTGTGCGGGAGATGAACAGACTCATAAACAGCTTGCCAGGGTGGGCAAAATATGCAATAAACAAATACGGTTCATCAGGTGACTATTCTAATCCGGAATACATCAGAGCTGTAAAGGAATTCTACAGGAGGCACCTTATCAGAATGGACAGAGTTCCCCCTGAAGTGCAGAAGTCTCTTGAGTACGGTGATAGCAGAAATGTCTACAGAATAATGAATGGCCCTAATGAATTCACTATCACTGGAACGATCAGCAACTGGGACATATCTGAAAAAATTTCGAGCATAAATGTGCCAACTTTGATAACAGTTGGAGAATATGATGAGGTAACTCCGGTAGTGGCAGAGGAAATACACAAAAGAATTTACAACTCGGAAATTAAAGTGTTCAAAGGTTGTTCCCACCTCACGATGTGGGAAAACAGGGATGAATATAACAGGACGCTCAGGGACTTCATAATGAAATTTGTGCATTGAATTACCACCCCATGCCTGGAACTTTTTCAACACGCTTCCTCCCCTCAATGTGGATTCACCATAGAACAAAATTTATTACAATTACAGGCATAGCTTTCATTGTGCTTTTCAAAGGTGTCCAGTTCAAGGTTGACAAAAATGATTTTCGTCTCGAACATTTCAAGTCCCACATAGAAAGTTTTTACGCTAAAACTGAACCCGGAGAAACAATTGTCTTTCCAGAGGACATCGGCTTAAACGTTGCATTTGAAGGGTTGGAATCGGAGTCCATTGCTGATGCTATAAGGGATATTTATTCCACAAATAGTGAATACATTGATTCCAGCATGAAGAATTTAGGAGGAATAAGTTTGACATCGGCCCTGTTCCTATCCCTTACAGATAGATTTGCGAGAGATTTTTATGACTTATTTGCTTCTTTGTCCAGGAAGTATTCTGTTTACACAATCGCCTGCAACAACATGGCGGAATTCGAGGAGAGGGGAGGAGCCTATTATCCGGTGTCGGCGCAAGTGTTCAACACCGCCTACGTCTTCAACACCAGAGGTGAACTTGCCTTCAGACAGAGAAAGGTATTTCTCACTCAGATGGAGATCGAACTGGGCATATCTCCAGGCAAAATTGAAGATGTATCGACGTTTAAGCTTGAAGGACTCAACGTCGGTATAGCAACCAGCCTTGATGCTTTCATGCCTGAGTATGTGTCACGGTTACTGAATGCAGATGTTGTCATACAGCCTGATGCAAATCCTGGAAAATGGAATGGATTTATTGAAAATGGCCGATGGCAGCCGGAAGAATGGATGGAATCGTCCTATTACATAGCCCAGAGAGTTCCGCGAGTCAGATACGTTTTGAACCCCATGATGGTGGGAAGAATGTTCGAGATTTCATTTGAGGGGCAGTCAAACATAACCAAGAAATCAGAAAGGGGAGATAAACTCATGTCGTTCATAGGAAACATTCCGACAAAGGGATTCCATTCCATCATAGGTATAGCGGGGATGGATCCAGAAGAATTCATCGGGAGGGAGGAAGCTCAATTGAAGGAATTAGAATTCGCCGAGGGGATGGTTGAGGTTGAAATATGAATTGCCGGGCAGAATGATAATCACATCCCCCAGCAAAAGTATGGAATTCAACTTTAAGCTATCGGGAAATTATTACATTTCCATCATCTTGAAGGGAAATGTTGTGGAGTTATGTTTTCCACTGTGCTCCCAATCAAGACTTGTATGTTTTAGAATAAGGAATTTCATTGGTGAACCCGATTTTTCCGACGATGGATTCATAAAAAATTACTACAATGATGGAAAAACTGAATTCATTATCCCCCCGGAAAGATCCGGTTTCTATATCTCAAGGAAGGTGCCTGATCGGATGAAGGTGGAAGCATATTCCAAACTATTCTGGGAGATAGAGGAAGATGTCAGGACAATGATGAATGGATGGTCAGGGAAATCATCATACTATTGCAGGATAGGGAATACAATGCCATCTATAGGTTTTCACGAGGGAGAAAATGGCACATTTGTGGCTATTGGAGACACACCTGACCGTGCAATATTGAACGCAATACATCTCGCGAGGACAGGGAAGGATTTACTCAGGAAGGAGGCTGTTGATTTCCTCAGCAGGTTCAGCTCCCTTGACACTAAGCTCATGATAGACAATTCACTCCTTGCAATTTTCTTTTCCAATTCTGCCTGCATAGACGAGGAAAGGAATTGTATCCTAGCATCCAAAAGCCCGAAATATTATGTTTCAGGAGGCTTCTGGGCAAGGGATTTCATATTTTGGACCCTCCCTCTCATTGAAAGATTTGATACATCAAGGGCTAAAAAATTGATCGGTGAGCTGCTTGAATCTTACTGGAAGAACAAGGGGATCCACGCTCTTTACATAGACGGGAGAATCCTTTATGAGGGGTTTGAGCTTGATCAGCTTGCATACTATTTCATTGCACTTGAAAAGGGGATCACGTACGGCCTTATTACCCCGTTGGAGGCACGCAGCATGGGAAAGGAGATTCTTGATATCCTGGAGGGTTACAGGAGTGACAGATACCACCTTTACAGGACAGAACTTGACAGCTCCGATGACCCGGTTGAATATCCTTACGTTACGTTCGACAATGTTGTGCTGTGGTACGGGATTAAGACCCTCGGAATTAAGATAAGTGAATTTTCAGATGATGAGTTCCTGAAAACAGCAACTGCGATCAAGAGGGATATCATGCACAACATGGTCAAGGATGGTGAATTCTGCTATTCTACTGACCTTGATGGGAATTACGAATTCTATGATAATCCAACCGGATCGCTGGTCTTACTTCCGTACCTCAAGTTCGTGGAAAAAAGAGATGATGCATTCATCAAAACCCTTCGCAGGATAAGATCGAAAGAGAACAGGTACTGGATAGACGGAGAGTATCCCGGAGCAGGGAACAGGCACGTCAACCATCCGTGGATTCACTACTATGCATCGGAGATAATTGCAGGGTTCAGGGATCCATCGTTCGTGTCGCATATTGAGATGGATAGTGGCCTTGCGTGCGAGACTATTGATGAGAAAACAGGATTGTGCCTCACAGGAATACACTTTCCAGGTGCCTCAGCCTTTATGGTCAGTTCAATTCTCAACAGCAAGTCACAAAAACACGGGGTTAGAAAAGGACAACGGTGACCCTGAGTCCCATAACTCGACCCTGACGAACCCTTCTAGATTTTTCTCCTTTACGTAACCGGTAGGTGGCGGACTGCGGTTTATCCATCTCTGGTCTCTGGATATTGTGATCATTTCCATCTTTTCATTTGGATTGAAAATGGCGTAGCTCATGTCCTCCCTGAGGAACACCAACGGGCTCATCGGGTCCTTTACGACGGAGAATCTTCCCTTGCTCAGGGATGAAAGGATGGATTCTTTCGATGAATTGACGTTTTCAAATGCAACAAGTGGAGAATAAATCTTATCCCTGAATTTGACGTGGAAATCACTGCCTCCAGTTGCAAATATTCTCATTCCTGAGGCAAGCAGGTCCTGCCATAAATTTAATGCCTTTTCATTTTCCTCGTTCCAGGTTCCATTCCATATCTCAATTGCATCAGCAAGATTTAAACTCTCCCTTCCCCACAGCCATTTATCGCTTTTGAATGGATGGTTAATGGAAACGAAACCACCCTGCTGTCTTGCGTCGTTTGCCGCTTCAGTGAAAGATTTTGGATGTTCTGGATTTTTGTTCCTGAAAAAACCGGCTTCTGGATCTATTGATTCCATAATATTGATGAAGTTCGCATGTCCCTTTCTCTGCCCCCATTCCTCTCCTTGAATTATCCTTTCATTTTTTGATTGGGTGACAGTATTGTGATCGGTTATCGCAATTAAATCTACCCCGGAATATGATGCAAGTTTAATGAGCTTATCCGTTGTGTTCATCAATCTCCTAACTATAACCCTCTCGAGGGGCCATATGTGCCTGTGAAATACTCCCTCGCCACTGAGTCTGTTTACGGAGTTCCTTGAATGACAGTGCATCTGAAAGTAAACAGGTTTACTCATTCTCCTTGATACTCCTGCTTTTTATGTCCTGCTTCAGTGGAACCCAGAAGAACATTATGGACGTTGCAAGAGTGAACAGACCGCCTACCACCCCGAGGAGGCGTATATAGACTATGTTGTGCGTTGGCATGTAAAGATCAGATATCCAGTAGCCTAGGACAAATCCCGCCAGTCCAGATGGAATCCTTTCCAGGAATCCCTGGACTCCGAAATACATACCCTCCCTTCTGTATCCTGATATCGTTTCATCCTCATCTATTATTTCTGAAACGATTGCATTCGGGAGTATGAAATAGGAGGTCAGTCCAAGGCCTGCAATTATCATTATTGGTATCACCTGTAGGAAATTACTTATGATATGTGTCAGGCCGACGACGACAGTCAGAATCATTGCCAGCCCAAGGATTGCAGTGAATAATATGAATGCCTTCTTTTCCCCATTTTTGTTAGAGTACCTGACCAGAAGTGGAGAAAACAGAATTGCGAATATAACGGCTATGAGGGTGAATATACCGACATAACTGCTGTAATTTGGGTTACCAGGCAGTACAACCCCCTCAACATAATAGCCCAGCGAAGAGAGGAAGAAATAGAATCCAAACTGGAAAAAGAGATATGCTATAATGTACCTATTGAACGTTTTATTCTTGAATGTCTGGACAATAGCCTTCCACAATGAATATTCCCTGGGGACTATCTCTCCTGTAGGCTTTTCATCAATGGTCAGATAGACGACGAGGAATGAGACAAAAATTATTATTGCAATTGCAGCTCCTACCACACCGTACCCGTAATTAAGGAAAAGAAGGATCGCAGGAAGGAGAGAAGCGAGTATTATCCCCCCTATCGAAAAATATGCTGCTATGGTTGTCAGGACAACCCTGTCCTTGGATTCAATCGTGAGTTCGGGAATAAGGGCAAGATAAGGCAGTACGACATAAGCGAAAAGAAAATTATAGCTTAAAAGATAGAAAACAAGAAGTATAGCAAGTGTCAGGCCGTGTGAAAGGGGGAACCATATAAGACCAAAGAGGATAGCCAGCGGCAGGAAACCGGTAACAATGAAAAACTTTCTTCTGCCGAATCTTGACCGAAGTTTATCACTCCAGTTCCCAATATAAGGGTTTGCAATAGCCTGAATAGCTGTTCCCACAAACATCGCAATACCTACAATGTACGATGACAGCAGCTGATGACCCGTTAGAGGGGAATAGAACAGAAAAATGTATGTTGGAAGGAAGAAACCGGGAGTATTGACGCCAAGCTCCCCCACCCCGTAAAATATTTTCTTTGAAAGTGGCAATTTTGCCATTAGATCACCTGTCTATATTAACGAAATATATAACGGTATTCTTTTCCCTGCCCGCAGAGATTGCATGGAATCAAAGGTTGGAGAGATTGTAGAGTTGAATAATCGGAAATGTAAATATACTGGAAATTCCATAATATCAGTTATGGAAGAAGAAAGTGTGAAATTCAATCTGAATTTCAAAAACCTGTTCATTAATTCACAGAGAACTTTTTCAGAGACGGAAATAGTTTACAGGAACAAAAGAAGGATGACCTATAACACTTTTTTTAACAGGGTAAAAGGTCTGGCCGCCGGGCTGGAAAGCATAGGAGTGAAAATGGGAGATACCGTTGCCGTCATTGACTGGGATACTGATAAATATCTTGAGGCTTATTTTGCAGTCCCCATGATGGGAGCAATCCTCCACACTGTCAACATCAGATACTCCCCTGAACTGATATACTATACCATGAACCACGCTGAGGATAAGTATGTGATTATAAGGGATGAGTTTATCCCAATTCTTGAAAAAAATAGACAGATGTTCGACTTCATAAAGGGGTGGATATTTTACAGTGACGACGGTGGTATCAAAACGGCACTTTCTCCTGGGTACAATTACGAGGATCTTATCCTGAGGGAGAAATATGAATTGCCGGACGTTGATGAAAATTCCACAGCGACGATATTCTACACATCTGGCACAACCGGATTCCCCAAGGGCGTCACTTTTACCCACAGAAATCTAGTTCTTCACACACTTGCACTTTACAACGGAATCCACCTTGCTCCTCTGGAAATAAGAAGAAACGACAACTTCATGATGCTGGTTCCGATGTTTCATGTGCATTCCTGGGGGCTTCCATACGCTGCACTCCTCAATGGACACAAATATGTTCTTCCGGGAAAATATGAAGTGGGCAGCATACTTGAACTTGTAAGGAAGGAAGAGGTAAAATTCTCTGCAATGGTCCCGTCTATCCTTTACATGATACTATCATACCCAAACTTGAGCGAATACAAGAATGATCTGAACGGATGGAGGATTGTCATAGGAGGCGGGGCACTCCCGAAGGGACTTGCCATGATGGCAAGATCATTCGGAATAACCACGATAGGGGGTTACGGCCTGTCTGAGACAGCACCGGTCCTTTCAGTAGCACTTTACAACGATTCAGTCAAAAATCTTCCTGATGATCAGAGATTCGACTATTCTATTTCAACGGGCATACCAATCCCATTCGTGAATTTGAGAGTGGTGGATGAGGTGATGCATGACGTCCCGGAGGATGGGAAATCAATAGGGGAAATAGTAGTCAGGGCACCCTGGCTCACAAGTGGATACTTCAAGGACCCAGAAAAGACCAGGGCATTATGGAAAGGAGGATGGATGCACACAGGAGACCTTGCGGTGAAATATCCAAATGGCTACATTACGATAGTTGACAGGGAAAAGGACGTCGTCAAGAGTGGTGGGGAATTTATACCAACGGTAATTCTCGAGAATGTATTGAGTGAGATGAAAGGGCTGGGTGAAACCGCGGTGATAGGAAAACCTGATGAGAAGTGGGGCGAAAGACCAGTGGCTTTCATCCTGGGAAAGCCAACAAAGACCAAGGAAGAAATAGTGTTGCACTTACAGAAATATGTTGACGTTGGCAGAATTCAGAAATGGTGGATTCCAGATGAATTCATATTCGTCGACACTTTCCCCAGGACCAGTACCGGCAAGGCAGACAAGAAGGAACTCAGGAAAATGATCGGAAAACCACAAGGTTCGTAAGGCTTGAGGAGCAAACGGCATCAGTCATGCGCGGACGTGAAACAACATCAATTGGCATCCCTTAAATTGGAATATTTTACGCAGGAACCATCTGCCTTTGAGTTGTTAGAGAATTGGTCATATGACTGACCAATGAGGGGAAAGACGATCTTGAGGGAATTACGGAAAAAGCACGTTTTTCAAGAATGGAAAATATATTTCAGCGTTGCAGCTGAGGGAGAATGGTGGCACTTCTTCCCGTACGCCTTGCTCCGTTGAGTGATTGAATCTGTGAAACTATAGCGTGATATCATTCAGGGAAATTCCATTAAGGAGAACGTTATCTACAGAAAAAATAAAGGATGTGATCGAATGGATCTTGTATCTGTAGTCTTCGGAATCTACCCGAAATCTGATGAGCTGAGGAGGGCCATTGGTAAATGGGAAAAAGGGGTGTTAAAGGGAAAAGAAATTGCAGAAAAAATTGAAGAAGAATCCAGACTGTTCTATGATCTCACAAAGAGTGCACAGCTTGATTATTTCACTGACCCTCTTTTTAACTGGTATGATATATTTCGTCCTCTAGTTCTTTCCGTCGATGGCATGCGACTGGGCCCCTTGACCAGATACAAAGAGACCAACACATTTTATAGGATGCCAATCATTGATAAAATTGGCAAACTGGGTGAGATAATGGAGTTCAGGGACCTGAGCGAGAATCCTCCGCTGCCGCTTTATCATATGAATGATTCAGATTCCTATCTACCTTTTCTACCGGGAATTAACTCACTAATAAAGATGAGCAATGTCTCCAGAGATTTGGAAAATCCTGCAGAAATGATCAAGGAAATCTATCTGGAGATTTTGAGAAAGCTGAAGGCAAACAGGGTTCTGATTTACGAGCCCATGGAAACTGAAAATTTTTCCATATATGACGACATAATCCAGAACGTAAAACTGTTCCTGGTCACTACCGGAAAGGTAAATTCATCTGCACTTTCAGCCAACAGGAACAGGTTTTACTCCATCATATCGGACGATCCGTATTCGGTGTCAAAATACTGCGAGATCCCTGGACTGAAGACAGTGAACGCAATGAACACAAAGATAGAGGATGACCTGCTGGAACGACTGAAGGGGTACAGCAATGATTTTGATAGAATGATAATTTCAAACAATGAGAGCTTCGATTTCCTTCCAAGGCGTGTGGCAGACAAGAAGATTCTCACATTCAGGGGGGGAGTATCATGAACATGCTGATAACCCAGGAAATAGGCAGCTTCAGGAAACCTGCATATCTGTCATCTAGGTTTAGGACCTTGAGGGCAGATGAGTTCATAGATGTGGCTGGAAGGGCAACACTTGAAACATTGGAGCTTTTCGAAGAGAGCGGCCTAATGAATCTTGGCGTTGGGGGGGAGATGTTCAGGTGGGAGATGTATGAACACCCAGTGTCCAGGATAGATGGAATAAAGATTCATGGCCCTGTTCGCTCATTTGACAACAGGTACTACAACAAGGGAAGCGTGGTATCTGATATATCCCGCAAGAGTTCCTTCCATAGGGAAGAGGTTGAATTCCTGAAGAAAACAAAGAAGAGCAATTTCAAGATACCGATCACTGGGCCCTATACGCTGATGGACTGGTCTTTCAACGAGCACTACAGGACAAGGGAAGACCTGGCATATGCATTTGCAGGGCTGGTGAATGAAGAGATCAGGGAGCTGAAGAGCATATGGGGTGACGAAGTTATGCAGGTGCAGATCGATGAACCTGCAGCTACGACCCACCCGAGTGAAATGGAAATTGTAAAGGAGTCGATAAATGAGTCTGTGAAGGGGATATCAGGAATAGAAAAGCATCTTCATGTATGCTACAGCAAGGATTATGATCTCCTCTTTGACATTGTTCCTTCCCTTGACATTGATGTGTACAACCTTGAGTTCGCAAACAGGGACGACCTGAATCCGGGGAATGAAAGAAAGGGGTACGAAGATGTCAGAAAATTCTCGATTGTTTCCAACTCCATTTCCAGGAAGATAGAACTTGGACTTGGAGTGACAGATGTTCACATTGATGTCATAGAGTCACCTGACCTCATAGCGGACAGGATTAATTATGCTCTGAAATTCCTTGAACCTACCAGAATCAGAATAAACCCTGATTGTGGACTGAGAACAAGGAGCAGGGAGGTAGGTTTCGGAAAATTGAAGAACATGGCGGAGGCAAGGGAAAAGGTACTTGCCTCTATATAACTTTTTATTTTCTGAATTGCTTCCATATCATGCAAAAGGCTGCAGTTCTTTCCAAGATTGGAGAATACCCGGTAGTTTCTGAGATTGAAGATGAAGAGCCGGGAGATGATGAGGTACTTATTGAGCAAAGGGAGACAGGGATATGCTACAGGGACATCCTGACCATGGATGGTTTTTTCCCACGGGTCACATTGCCAATAGTACCGGGCCACGAAATATCTGGAATTGTAGTAAAAACAGGTAAAAACGTTAGAAAATTCAAGGAAGGGGACAGGGTTGCAAGCCTGATATACGTTCCCTGTGGCACCTGTGAATATTGCAGAAGCGGAAGGGAAAACCTGTGCAGGAACAAAAAAACCTTCGGCGAAACACTCAACGGGGCATACAGGAAATTCATAAGGGTTCCGGAAATATCACTTGTCAAGGTCCCTTCCGGAGTTCAGGAGGAGGCCGCAGTAATATCGGCATGCGTCACAGGGATGATAATTCAGGCACTTGAAACTGCCGGTAATCTTAGGGAAGGGCAGACTGTCCTGGTCACTGGAGCAGGAGGAGGCGTTGGGGCCCATGCCGTCCAGGTCGCAAAGGCACTCGGTGCCCATGTCATTGCTGAGACAAGCAGTGAATGGAAGAAGGAGATGCTATACAGGCTTGGCGTCAGTGAGATAGTCCCCAGTGAAAATTTTTCCCGCAGGGTTAAGGAGATAAGTGGTGGCGATGGTGTCGACATTGTTCTGGAGACTGTCGGATCTCCCACATTCAACGATTCTTTCAGGTCATTGAAATTTGGGGGGAGGGTCGTTGTTATCGGAAACGTTGACGTCAATCCCGTGACTCTCCCACTGGGAAATCTTATACTCAAGGGAAATGTGATAGCGGGAAGCATCAGCTCTACGAGGAAGGATATGAGAAAGGCTCTCAGGCTCTCAAAGGAAGGAAAGATATCGCCCGTTGTCGGAAAGGTCTTTTCCCTTGACGAGGTTGGAGAAGCATACAGGGAAATGAAGGAGAGAAAGATATTTGGAAGAGCTTTTATAAGATTCTAATTCTTGACAGAGAGGAATGAGTTCCTTTCCACCACGAATTTCTTGATGCTTTCAACATTTCCCTTTATCTTGCTGAGCACTCCTTCATCGAAATCACCGGAAATTGATGCAGATCTGAAACTGTTTATATTGTCCAGCAGATCTATTGAATTCTTGAACCCGATCTCATCCGAAAAGTAAAGTTCCTGGAGCTTTTCCTGAGATACTGGGACGGGATTTGAAGGAAGATCGAAGTGAAGATTCTTCAGTTCTCCTATTTCCTTAAAAACTTCCCTTGCCTTGTTGCTCTCGTCCATCTTGCCATACATCTCAAGATTTTCAAGTGCCGCGCTCATGTTTGAGAGACAGATATCCGTCCTCTTCCTTATTTCATCGTAAAGGGACTGGGTTGAAATTCTTGCGTCTCCCCCATCTTTATACCCCTTATACCCACCAATTTTGTTTTGAATTCTCTTCAGAATGATGACCGTCCTGTCCTCCGGAACATTTATCCTTATGTCACTCATCCTGCATCAATTGAATAACGATATATAGTACTTACTGGAAGATGAGAAAGAAATAGATATATAATAAATAATAATGATCTTCCCCCAAAGGTGAAAATATTGGATTCGAAAAGCAGCTATTCATTTCAATCTGGAAACTTCCTTTCAACGAAGGAAGACCAAAAGGCAATGGTACGGGAAAGGATGACTGAGTGGAGGGCAGCGGGAGCCATAGAGAGAGTGGAAACTCCAACAAAACTGGCCAGGGCCAGAGAACTTGGATATAAAGCAAAACCTGGTTTCGTCATAGTCCGTGCCAAGGTGAAGAGGGGAGGCCTCCACAGGAAGAAAATCAAAGGAGGTAGAAGGCCCAAGAGATATGGATACAATAAGCTGACACATGGCAAGAGCGAGAAGTGGATAGCGGAGGAGAGAGCTCAGAAAAGGTACCCGAATCTGCAGGTGCTGAATTCATATTATCTGGCCGAGGATGGTAAATACAAGTTCTATGAGGTAATGCTGGTTGATCCGAGCAACAGCAATATTTCAAAGGACAAGAACCTTGCCTGGCTATCTTCCCCAAAACAGAGGGGAAGGGTGTACAGGGGATTGACGGCGGCAGGCAAAAAGGCGCGGGGGCTTTCCGGGAAAGGAAAGGGGTCTGAAAAATCCAGGCCATCAATCAGGGCTAATGGAAGACTGAGGAGACACTGACAAGGTATCTCCCGTTCCATCTTCTGATTTCAAGAATAACATCAGGTTTTTCCAGGTCTACCTTCAGATTCCTCCTTTCAAATTTTGGAGCGAATTCATCAATAACTTCCCTTTTTCCCTCAATCTTAAATGTTTTCCCCTCGAATTCCACCTCGCTGGTATCCCCATCTATCAGGTAGCATGGTTTCCCTCCAACATCAACCTCCGTGCCAGCGACTGGAAAGAGGAAGAGTGTGTAATACCCATTTGATTCTTCGAAGAATTCAATATCCTTTGAGAGAAGGGCTGCTCTTGCACTGGAATACTTTTCCCTTCTGACAAGTATGCCTTTCACATTTTCCGTAACCGCCAGGAGAATAAATTTATTTGTTATTATGTTTACATATCATGGATATAATTTCTGTTCGGCTCGAGAAGGAGGAAGAAAATGTAATTCTGGGGCAGTCCCATTTCATCAAGAGCGTCGAAGACATATACGAAAGCATAGAAAGCGCCTCTCCCTCTGCAAAGTTTGGGCTTGCATTCTGCGAGGCATCGGGCAAGAGGCTCATCAGATTTGACGGAAACGATAAATTGCTGACAGAGAGAGCCATTAGGAATGCAATGAAAATTGGGGCAGGCCACTCATTCATCATTCATCTAAAAGATGCGTTCCCCATCAACGTTCTCCCCCATATTAGAAATGTGCCTGAAATATTGAATATCTATGCTGCGACTTCAAATGATTTGAGCGTGATAGTAGCAGAGGATAGCGGAAGGAGGGGGATAATTGGAGTGATAGACGGTGAAGGCCCATTGGGAGTGGAGGGAGAGGATGACATCAGGGAGAGGCAGGAATTCCTCAGGAAAATCGGATATAAAAGATGAACAGCACTGATGATTTCTATAATTTTGAATGCATGTATTACGATTCACTCTATGGTGGATTCAGGGAAGATGTGGATTTCTACAATGCCATAGGGGTAAGGTCTCCGGTCCTTGAAATTTTTGCCGGAACTGGCAGGATCATCTCAAGATTTGAAAATGGGATAGGACTTGAAAGGAACTTGCAAATGCTTATGAAGGGCGAAAATAAGTTCATAAAAGTACAGGGGGATGCAAGGAAACTTCCTTTCAAGAGCGTGTTCAACACTGTCATAGTAGGCCTTAACAGTTTTCTCCTTCTGCCGGACGAAGAGAAGCAGGGAATGCTCGGTGAAGTGAGAAGCGTCATCGTGAAAGGCGGTATTCTTTTCATTGATGTCATCAATGGATTCTCCCTCAATAGAGGGACGTACAACGTGACCCATTTCAAGGGTACTGAAATTGAAATATCGCTGAAGATGAAAGCAAAGAGAGAAGGAGATAAGTATCTCCTCAGGTACTATTATTCCATTAAAAAACCTGAAAAAATGAAGGTTCTGAACACGATTACCATCTACCCGACGAGTTACTACGGCCTTAGATCAATGCTTCATTCCAAAGGATTTGATGTTGAGAAAGTATTCGGTGATTACGATCTGTCACCCTTTAAGGAGAACTCAGAAAAGATGATCATCAAGGCAAGGGCAGTATAGGTATGGTGATAATATGAGTTCAAGAGATAACATAGAAAGGTGGATAAAGTCACTTGATGACTTGCGGGAGAAGAATAAAACAATTCCGATCATTGTGGAGGGCCTCAACGACAAAAGGGCACTGCTGAAACTGGGAATGCAGGGGAAAATAATAAAACTGCACTCTCAGAATACAATAGATGATTTCTGTAAGAAGATTTCTCTTGAACATGCCGAGGTCATCCTTCTGCTTGACTGGGATTCGAAGGGAAAAAAACTCACTTCAGCTCTCATAAAGAATCTTGCGGTTTATGGAGTCAGGGTCAATTTCGATTTTTGGAAACTGTGCTTTTCAGTGGTGTCGCAGTTGTCGACGGTTGAATCATTACCCTCGGTTTTTTATAGGTTAGTTTCTGACCGTGAAACTTCCCTGCACATCTGACACACAGTTCCAGTTTTTCTACATAATGTTCCGGACAGACAGGCCTGCCACAGAGTTTACATGTGGCTCCGGCTGGAAGCCCGCAAATGTAGCAGAGAGATAGCATCTTCATTTGTGATATCACTCATAATGCTCTTTTTCCTTTTTAAACCTTTGGTAGATCATAAGGTCGTAGGCTATCTTTATTGCCCCTCCTGTAATGAATGAGGCAGCCCCTGCAGCGGCAGAGATGAGATAGGTGGAAATGTAAGGGGTTGCACCTTGCGATGTACTCCTTGCCGCATTTGATACACCAACAACATAACTCCTGTCTTCTCCCTCAACAACACTGTTCAGGTATGATTGCCTCGTTGGAACATCCATCTGGCTGAGGCTCTGCCGCAGGAACAGGAATGAAAGCGAAGCATAGAGGTTGGGGATGATCGGTATCAATATGAGGAATACATTGGATGGGAGATGTGTGAAGACCATCGTGTTTATGAGACCTATCTTTGATGCTATAAATGGCGTCAGGAGAACGCTGACCGCCATGATCACGTCCACTACCATGAAAACAAGGCCGAGCTCGCTCAGGCTGAAGTTGTATCTTACCCTGAACCAGTAAGCCATCAGACTCTGAAGCACAAATCCGCCGCCGAGCGCATCAATTGAAAAAAGTGCACTGACGTCTCTTGCAATAATTTTGCTTTTCTGAGAGACAGGGCTTGCCTTTATTTTCCCCCTTCCCTGGATTTTCGGTATGAAGAGGTAGCTTATTAGTGTGACACCTGAAAGTACAATTGAGAGCCTGATGGAAGTGTTCAAGCCAAGGGAAAGGAAAGCAGCCCCAATTGATGCGGCAATGTATCCGAAAAATGAGTAAACTGAGAATAGCCTGTTCCTAAAATTTTGATTATCTCTTATTTTTGAAATTATGGGCTGCTCGAATGATGAGAAAACAGTGTTGTCGGATGGGTTGACCCCAAGGGAGCCAACTATTACGAAGAGCGCCTTTACAATGGGCTGAGGGGCAAGATAAATTCCCATCACTCCAACCATCAGGAGGATTGAGAAAATTATCAGAAAGAACTTGGAGTATCCCAACCCGTAATGCGTTGTTATGAAGAATGTCAGGAGCGAGCCGACAACTATTGATGCAGTGACAACAATGCCAGCATCAACCGGGCTAATCCCATCATCGATCAGGAATATTACTGTCACAACTGAGAAAATACCGTATATGAAACCTCTCGATGTTCTTGTTGCAAAAAGGAGATACCTCGAGTCCACTTCTGTCCATATCCAGATGTTATTTACTTTTTTTTATTTCCTCCAACAACCTGAGATTCATAGAAATATTTTATCTCTGGAAGTAATAAAGGGAGGAGAACAATGAACGACGACCTAAACGAAATATTCCAGGAATTAAATATTAAAAATGTGGATGAACTCTTTTCTGACATACCGGAACAGATAAGAACCTCTTCTCTTGGCCTTCAGAATGGAATGGGGGAGGATGAGATCAGGAGAATTGCAGCACAGTATGCCTCAATGAATCGCACTGTGAATCAGCTCCATTCTTTTCTAGGCTTCGGCATATACAATCATTTTGTCCCTGCTGCAGTTGCAAACATTCTCAACAGGAACGAATTCATCACTTCATACACTCCATACCAGGCAGAGACATCTCAGGGAATAATGCAGGCCCTTTTCGAGTATCAGAGCCTCCTGTCTGAACTGCTCCAGATGGATGCAGTAAACTCATCGATGTATGATGCCTCTACAGCCCTTGGCGAGGCTGCAAGGATGGTTGTGAATATAACCGGAAAGGATGAATTCCTGATTCCACAGTTCATGCATCATTACAAAAGGGCAGTGATAGAGAATTATGCAAGGGGGGCAGGCATAAGACTGAAGGTAGTTAAATTTGACCAGAACGGGATGATCGATCTGAACGATCTCAAGGCTTCTATCACGGAAAGGACGTCAGGCGTATATGTGGAGTACCCGAACATGTTTGGGATAATAGACACAAACGTCCCGAAGGTCAGGAATATCATAGGCGACGAAAGGATGCTCGTCATAGGGGTAAATCCTATATCTCTCGGTGTTTTGGCCCCTCCTGGAAAATTTGATGCCGATATAGCAATAGGTGAGGGACAGGTTCTTGGACTGGGATTGAATTTTGGAGGCCCGCTTCTGGGGGTATTTGGCGCCAAGGAGAAATATATCAGAAAAATGCCCGGCAAATTGATGGGAATAACGAAGGATCATAATGGCAGAATGGCATTTGCCATGATACTCCAGACAAGAGAGCAGCATATAAGGAGGGAGAAGGCTATAACCAACATGACCAGCAATCAGGCCCTTATGGCAGTAGGGTCTGCTGTATATCTTTCACTGCTTGGTGATTCTGGACTCAGGAAAATTGGGGAAATAAATATGGGCAGAACCAAGGAGCTCATGGATATGGTTGAGGAATTTGGCATTTCTATTCCTTACTCAAAATCTCCCGTATTCAACGAGTTCCTTATAAGAATCAATGCATCCAAGAGTTTCATAAACAGGATCACCAAGAAACTCAATTTGGTACCCGGATACATCCTTGGGAAGGAATATGGTTTCTTTGATAGAAACCAGGTAAACATGGTGGTTAACGTTACAGAGAGGACAACTGATGAAGATTTCAACGCGTTTAGGGAATTTTTGAGCGAGGTGGCGTAGATGTATCATCAGGCAGTATTCGATGAGCCAATAATCCTTGATGTGAAGGGAAAAAGAACTCTGAAGCTCCCGCACGAAAACGATGATCTCAAGGTGTCGGTACCTCCAGTAATGAAGAGGGAGAGAACAAACCTGGGAGACAGGGAGGAGTTCGAGGTAATCAGGCATTTTGTCAGGCTGTCGGAGATGAATTTTGGAGTGGATCTGGGGTTCTACCCCCTGGGTTCCTGTACGATGAAGTACAATCCCAAGATAAATGACGAAATTGCCTCTCTTGATGGATTCAGGTTCATTCACCCATTGCAGGATGAGCAGGATGTTCAGGGAGCACTGAAGCTCCTTTATGAACTTTCTGAAATGCTGAAAAAGATCACCGGAATGGCAGAAATAACGCTGCAACCACTTGCAGGCGCGGAGGGGGAGTTCACGGGTCTTTCGATTGTGAGCGCTTATTTCAAATGTCTTGGAGAACTTGACAAGAGAAGGGAAGTTGTAGTGCCTGATTCAGCGCATGGTTCGAACCCTGCTTCTTCTCACATGGCAGGGTTTGAGGTTGTTGAGATCCCGTCGAATCCTGACGGAACTGTTAACCTGGAAAAATTCAAGGAGGCAGTGACTGAAAGAACTGCAGCCTTCATGATCACCAACCCCAACACGCTGGGAATATTCGAGGATAAGATAGTAGAGATGGCGAATTATGCTCACTCCAAGGGAGCGTTACTCTATTATGACGGGGCAAACCTCAACGGGATAATGACGAAAACAACTCCCGCAAAGATGGGTTTCGATATTGTTCACCTGAATCTCCACAAGACATTTTCAACGCCACATGGAGGAGGTGGACCGGGAGCAGGACCGGTTGGTGTTGTTGAAAAACTGAAGGATTTTCTCCCTTATCCAATAGTGACACATGATGGTAAATACCACAATTCCTACATCCCTCCAAAGACTATAGGCAAAGTAGCCAGCTTTTATGGGAACTTTGCCGTTCTTGTCAGGGCCTGGACATACATTAAAATGATGGGTGAGGAAGGGCTGAGGGAAGCGTGCGAGACTGCTGTGCTAAATTCCAACTATATGAGGTCACAAATGGAGAAATTCATGACCGTTCCTGGTAAGAAAATCAAGAAGCACGAATTCGTTGCATCATCTGTAGGTCCTGGAATGCCAAAAGCGGGAGACATAGCAAAGCATCTTATAGATAACGGAGTCCATGCTCCAACGATTTACTTCCCACTCATAGTCCCGGAGGCACTGATGATAGAACCAACAGAAAGCGCAACAAAGGAGGAGATGGATAGATTCGTCGAAATAGTAAAGGAGGCGACCAAGCTTCCACCTGAGTCCTTCGAGAAGGAGCCTGTTAACTTAAAAGTGACAAGAATAGACGATGTTGATGCCTCTAAGAACCCGAGACCAACCTACAAGGTGATGAAAGAACAACTGGCGATGCAACAACAGAGTTTTTAAATTCCAGCCAATTGACCCCTTAAGCGGAGGTTGCCGAGCTTGGCCAAAGGCGACAGACTCAAGATCTGTTCCTACAGGGGTTCGCCGGTTCGAATCCGGCCCTCCGCATAACTATTTTTGTGCTGTTGTGTCCCACAATGTTCATCAGAAATATACAAGATTTAGACGCTTATTGCATCACTGGATCATGAATGTTAATACTGGTAAGATTAAGCAGCATCATCGGTGAAGCCCGATGGACGGGAGGAAACAATCCTATTCAAAAAAAAAATTGTGAAATGGAAGTTAAAAGTCCAGAATATTATTGCTTTCCATTTCCCTTATCCTGTGGAGAATACATCAGATAGCCGGAAAAGGCCAGTGCCCAGAGCAGTGTTGGATACACAATCATTCTCTCCATCCCACCAACACCGATTCCGTAGTAATTCCCTTCCACATAGAGGATAATTGATGAAAATATGATTATTCCAATAATTGGAGAGATTATCCGGAACGGGCCCTTGATGTATGAGTATGAAGCCATTATGGCGGATATACCGGAAAATATAAAGGTGATTTCTGAGAAGAGTACGTGAGGGGAACCTGTGCTCTCAGGAAACAATCCTACTCCTGCAGCACCAATGCCAATCAATATGATCATATAAGGGAGAACGGTCCTTTTTCTTTCGATCAGGAGAAAAATGGCACTTATTATCACAAGAATTCCAAGCAGTACGATAGAATAATTGAAAACATAGCTGTATGCCCCAACCCCCAGATCGCTGATATAATTGGAATGAACTGAGTAGGATGGCCTTAGGGCCTCTGCTATCAGTAGAAATATAGAAAATTGAAATGCGCCTATGAATAAAAGCACACCTGCCTTAGTATAATTGCTCACGTATAATCAATAGTAGATAGTAATTAACCTTTATCTCTCCATAACATCCAGGGCATGGATAAGCGTCATAAAAGTGTTACAAATTCTGCAGGGGCAGATTATTACGTAGCTGATACATTATTGAACCATAGGTTAAATAAAATTAAAGAAAATTGCCACTTCATGGGTAGGCAGTATATTCCAAAACTGGCAAAAATGAAAACTGCATCTAAATCGACGATGCAGGAACACATTAACAAAGCAAAGTCGAAGCTCATGAATGCAATAGAGCCATATGTCAGGCTATATGCGACAACCAAGAGGTCGGCTGAATCGGAAATGTTTGTGGATTATGAAGAAAGGAAAATATGAAACCCACTTAGCTTCATCTTTCTGAATGAAATTAAAATTTTGAATTAGCGTGCTCCTGAACGAGTTATGGTAACATCAGGGTGTTCATGAAATGAAAATATTCAACTCATACTTGCGAAGCTCACATTCCCAGTTCACCGAGTAACGCCCTGAACTCCAGGAGCAAGGTTCACA
>Ga0078972_1003992_pt1 | contig 42262 bp, 34 predicted proteins | sample YelNatPaOPGAMG01_FD_67568 | JGI IMG/M metagenome (GOLD analysis project Ga0078972, IMG submission 67568) | Hot spring thermophilic microbial communities from Obsidian Pool, Yellowstone National Park, USA - OP-RAMG-01 (SPADES assembly) (version 2) | ecosystem: Environmental > Aquatic > Thermal...
GCCCCCCCCCCTGCGCGCCGCCCCCCCCCCCCCCCCCGGTGGGGGGGAGGGGGGGGGGGGCGGGGGGGGGGGGGGGGCGCCGCCCCTCCACTCCGCCTGAACTCCTCGCTCCAGAGAGCATGGCCTGTCCAACCTCACGCACGCTTTTCATTGTATAAATACAAATCGATATTACACTCAGTCCGCAGATTTGTCAAGTGTCCTGCATCACACGCCGGCGCACCCAGTGCGGCCAGCCGGACGCCTGGGCATACTCATTTTGACTCCCCGGCCTTTCTGGTGTAGACTACCGGCAGTCGGGGGTAAGCATGAAGGTTCGTCGCGTTATCCTGATCGTCCTGGACAGCGTGGGCGTGGGGGCGTTGCCCGACGCCGCCGAGTACGGCGACGAGGGGAGCAACACCCTGGGCAACACCGCCCGCGCCGTGGGCGGGCTCCACCTGCCCCACCTGGGCGCCCTGGGGCTGGGGAACATCCTCCCGGTGGCCGGGGTGCCGCCGGCCCCGCACCCGGAGGGGGCCTACGGCCGCATGGCCGAGCAGAGCCGGGGCAAGGATACCACCGTCGGCCACTGGGAACTGGCCGGCCTGATCTCCCCCCGCCCCCTGCCCACCTACCCCAACGGCTTCCCCCAGGAACTGGTGCGCGAGTTCGAGCGGAGAATCGGCCGGCCGGTCCTGGGCAACTACCCGGCCTCGGGGACGGTCATCATCGAGCAACTGGGGGAGGAACACCTGCGCACCGGCTGGCCCATCCTCTATACCTCGGCCGATAGCGTCTTCCAGGTGGCCGCCCACGAGGAGGTCATCCCCCTCCCCGAACTCTACCGCATCTGCGAGATCGCCCGGGAGATGCTCCAGGGGGAACACGCCGTCGGACGGGTCATCGCCCGCCCCTTCGTGGGCAAGCCCGGCCACTTTATCCGCACCGCCAACCGGCGGGACTGGTCCCTCCCCCCGCCGGCCGAGACGGTGCTGGACCGGCTGACCGCATCCGGCCGAAGCGTCCTGGCCGTGGGCAAGATCGAGGACATCTTCGCCGGCCGGGGCATCACCCGGGCCGAACATACCCGGGACAATATGGACAGCGTGGACAAGACCTTGATGTTGATGTCAAGACATAAGGCCGGCCTCATCTTCGCCAACCTGGTGGATTTCGACATGCGCTGGGGACACCGCAACGACCCCCAGGGGTATGCCCGCGGCCTGGAAGAGTTCGATGCCCGCCTGCCCGAAATCCGCGCCGCCATGCGCCCCGACGACCTCCTCATCCTCACCGCCGACCACGGCTGTGACCCCACCACGCCCTCGACCGATCACTCCCGCGAGTACGTGCCCCTCCTGGTCTGGGGGCCCAGGGTGCGGCCCGGAGTCGACCTGGGCACGCGGGCGACCTTCGCCGACGTGGCCGCCACGATCGCCGAGGCCTTCGGCCTGGCCCCCTGGCCGGTAGGCCGGAGTTTCCTCCCGGAGGTGTGGGACAGGAAACGGATACGGGGGATCACTTCCCCACAATCCAATACAGGATCAGGGCGGCGGCCTCGCGGATGATGTAAAGGGCCTCTTCCAGCGGCCGCTGAGCGATCGGGCTGGAATAGGCCGGAGCCGGATGGGCCTGAAAGCCAAGGTCGCGGGCGATGGCCAGAGCGCGGCCCATGTGGAAGGCATCGCTGACCAGGAGGATGGAGCGAGCCTGGCGGGGGGCAAGCAACTGCCAGGCTCCCCGGAGGTTCTCGGCCGTGCTGCGGCTCTCCTCCTCCACCAGGATGGCCTCGGCGGGGACCCCCTGGGCCAGGGCATAGTCCCGGCCGGCGGAGGCCTCGGAGAAGGGGTCGCCGGCCAGGGAACCGCCGGTCAGGACGAGGAGCGGGGCATAGCCCTGGCGGTAGAGGGCGATGGCCCGGTCGAGGCGGGCCTGAAGGACGGGGGAAGGCCGGCCGTTCCACTGGGCAGCCCCCAGGACAACGATGGCGTCGGCCGGGACGAGTTCCTCCTGCCGGCCCTGCTCCCAGATCCACAGGCACAGGCCGAGGAAACCGAGGAGAATCACCCCGGGGATCATGAAAAGGAGGACACCTTCCCCCCTCATCCGGGGGCGGAGCCGGCCCTTCCTTCGCTTCGTCCAGAGAGTTCGCCCCATCTCGTTCTTCCTCGAGGAGCAGGCCCGACCACCACCCGCATTTTACCATGCCGCCGGCCGGCGTCAACCGGACCGCTCCGGGCGTCCCGTTCTACCCGCTTTGACCCCTGGGCCGAATTTGTGGTAAAATCAAAACAGCCGGCGATGCGCGGCCGGCCGGATTTCCCGCCCCAACGGGCGGAGGACCGAAGGCATGTTCAAAATCGAAACGCCTCTGGAACAACTGGAGGAAAAACTCCTCTCCTACGAAAACTTCAAACGGGTCCTCCAGGAATACCTGCAACGCCTGCTGACCTCGGACCAGGATACCCTGGCCGTGGTCTCGGAAATGCTCCACGCCATCAAGAGCCTCTCCACCGCCTCCCTCCTGGTCGAAGCCCCGGTGGATATGCGGCCGGCCCTGGAATTGCGCACCGAGGTCCTCCGACGCTACGGCGGCATCGCTCAGGTGGAAGACGTCCCCGCCCCTGACCTCCTCAGCGGCGGTGTGACCAAGGTGGACGATCCCCAAATCTACGGCCTCTCCCTCATCAGCACCTGGCTCGACTGCATCATCTCCAACCCGGAGCAGGGACTGGACAGCCTGCGCAAGGTCTTTCTGCGGGCCGCCGACCCCTGGAGCGTCGAGTTGAATCGGACCTTCCATGTGGACCTGGGACGCCTTCGGCCCATCGCCAGTCCCCAGGTCTGGCTCTCCGACTTCCTGGGTGGAGCGTCGCCTTCGGCGCTACAACTGGCCCGGGTGACCAATGTGGTCCAGGCCCTGGGTCTGGAAGCCCCTATTCCCCTGGGCCGGCTTCCCCTGCCCGTCTGCCGGCGCCTCCTGGAGAGCCGGCCGGTCTATGACCTCACCGCCCGCTTCGTCCCGGCCGGCCCCGCTGCGGAACAGGTCCGCCTCCTGGCCTGGAAGCGGGACCGAAAGGACCCGCCCTGCCTTTACCGTCTGAGCCTGGACCCGCTTCCCTCCCACCCCGCTCCTTCCGCCCCGGTCACCCTGGGAGAAATCCAAACCGCCCTGAACTGCACATTGGCCACGCCCATCCGCCTGGAGATGCTGGAGAAGGCCGAACACCTTGGCGGAAACGTCGCCCCTACCTTCAGCGCCCTCCTCCCCCTGGGAAGGCTGCCGGCGGCCTTTCACCTGATTCTGAACCATCCCCCCGGCATCGTCATGCACGACCTGACCCCCGAGGCCGGTCCTTTTGGCCCCCGCCTCCTCCGCGTCGCTTCGACCGGGCGGCCGCAGACGGCCGTTCGCCTCTTCCGCCTCCACCCCCTTCCCCCGAGCGAATGGCCCGGCCGGCAGGGCTGGTCGCGCATCTACCGCTTCCATGACCTCGGCGACCTCGGGGTGGACACCTGCCCCGCCGGGGCCTACCTCCAGGTTTCCCTGCGCGAGGAAGGGGAAAACGGCGACGAAGCCGAAGTCTATTTCCACCGCTGGGGAAAGACCCGGGCCTCCCTGCGCATCTCCGCCCGCGACCTGCGCCGGGCGGCCCAGACCGGCACCCTCATCTTCCTGGGAGCCGATGAGGAGGTGGCCCTCGACCTCCTGGAAGCCCTGCAGGGGCTGATCGGGCCGGCCGCCCCGAAGATTCAACCCGTCCTCAGCCAGTTGGAATGCCAGGTGCGCTGGCGCCCCCAACTGGGGGCGGAACTCTTCCACGGCGATTGAACTAGAACGGGTTGAAAAACGAGTACACCACCCAGGACAGGGCGGCAATCCGCGGATTGCCCTCTGCATCGGTCAGGCCCCCCCCTTCCCAAACAAAGATGCTCACCACATAGTTTCCTCCCGGGGAGAAGACGATGCCGGCATCCGCCTTCATATCCGGAATCCAGCCGCTCTTGTGGGCCACCGGGATGCCCTCCGGAAGCCCGGCCACCAGGCGTTCCCGGTCGGCGTTCTGAAGCATCAGGTCCACCATTTCCCGGCACTCCTCCGCCGTAACCTGGCCGGGAAACGTCTCCAAAATCGGGCCTTTCCCCTGGGTGCACCCGTAGATATAGGCCAGCAGCCGGCCCATGTCGCGGGGCGTGGTCTGGAGCAGGTCGTCCGGGTCGGTGGTCGGCTCCTGGCCCCATGGAGCCGCCCGCCCGCCCGGCCGGCCTCCGGCCATCCGACCACCGGCCGGCCCCACCTCCCCATAGGTATCCCGCATGAAGGAATGCTCCAGCCCCAGCCGGCCGAGCATCTCGCTCATGCGCCGGGCCCCCCGGACGCCGTCGCCTCCCCCGACCAGGGCCAGCAGCCGGTCGGCGGCCGCGTTATCGCTATAGACCATCATCGCCCACATGTCCCGGGCCACCGCACCCTGGGGCGGAGCGTCCAGCACCTGATAGGCCTGGAGGAGGATGGCGATCTTGATCACGCTGGCCCCGGAAAAGATGACCCGGTCGTGCACGCCGGCCTCGCGGCCGCTCCCCAGGTCCTGCACATAGACGCCCACCACGCCGGGCATCCCGGCCACCTGCTCCCGTAGCACCTCCTCCAGAAGGGCCATATCGGCCGGCGGGGCCGGGACCTCCTCCACCGGAAGCACCAGGGGGTCTCGCCTCCCCTCCTTGAGCGCCGCTTCCACCCGAGGCCTTGCCGCCTCCACATCCAGCCTCCGGCCGTCACAGGAGGACTGAAAGACCACCACCGGCTCCCCTGGGGACCAGGCCGGGATACGCACCCCCATCGCCTCCAGGAGGGCGGTATCCGTCAGCACGGCCGGCCGCAGCGGAAGGGCCTCCCGGTCGTAGCGCCGGGCCAGGAGTTGCACCTGCAGGCCGAGTTCCCGCTCGTTGAGTTGCACCGGCAGGGGGATATCCTCCCATACCGGGATGTCCTGGCTCTCCCGGCCCGGCAGGAGGTAGATGCCCTCGACCCGGGGAGGCCGGGAAATCCTCTCTTCCGCCCGGGCCAGCGCCTGCTCCACCCCGACGCGCAGGCCGACCACGGCCGGGTCCAGGAAATAGGCCTCGTCGCCCAGGAGCAGGGGCAACGGCCGGTAGAAGGAGGGGAGGAGGTGCTCCTCCAGGGCGGCCCGGGCCTCCTCCAGGGTCAACCCGCCCACCGGCAGGCCGGCGATGGACAGGCCGGCCGGAAGCACCGCCGGGCGCTCCGGAAGGGCGCTCTCCACCCTCGCCGCCTCAACGGACGCCGCCGGCCCATCCGAGGCGGCGTCCGAGGGGGGCAGAGCCAGCCCGCCCAGCCCCCCCAACAGGAGGATGGCCCCGAGCAAAAGGAGACACCACCCAGTCCTCATGGCGTCATCCGCGCGCCGGCCGGGATGTCCGCCCCGGCCCGGGCGACCGAACCCAGTATAGCCCGGTGCAGGCAACCTGTCAAAGTTGCGGGGTGCGCGCCGTTGGTTTTCTGCGCTATCTGGCCCCGCCTCCGATTCACCCATCAAGGCCCTTCGGAGGGCTATGGACTGGCCCACCTTTGCTCTGGTAGGGGCGGGTGCCCGTTCAACGCTGAACGTTCAGCAGATTCAGGAGCAGGGTGAGGGTGACCATGCTGAACAGGGTCGTCCAGAGGACCACCCGGGAGACCAGGCGCGGCTGGGTGTCGAACTCCGTGGCCAGGATGACCGTGATCACGGCGCTGGGCATGGCCGCCTCCAGGATGGAAGCCTGGGCGGCGATTCCCGAAAGCCCCAGGAGGAGGGTCAGTCCCCAGGCCAGGAGAGGGGAAAGGACCAGGCGGGTCAGGCCGGCCAGGAAGAGCGGCAGGTACAGGCGGCGGGGCAGCGGGTCGGCATCCGCCGTCCCCAGTTGCATCCCCAGAACCAGCATAAAGACGGGGATGGCTGCCTGGGAAAGGAGTTTCACCGCCTGGTAGATGCCGGGCAGGAGCGGAATCTCGATGCCCCACAGGGAAAACGTGCCGCTGAAAGAGACCCCGGCCAGGCGCAGAAGGACCGCCAGGGCCACCGCATAGAACATCGGAATACGGGCCACCTGATGGAACGTCGCCCGGAGACTGCCGGCCCGTCCCCGGGCGGCGATATAGGCCCCGACCGTGTTGACCAGCAGGGCGTGGCCCACGGCAAAGACCGCTGCCCGCTCCAATCCTTCCGGCCCCAGCGCCAGCAGGGTGGCCGGGAAACCATAGTTCACCGAGTTGATGAAGACGGACGCCAGGAGAAAGGCGCTGCCCTCCTCGGGAGAAAGGCGCAGGAAGCAGAGTTGTAGCCGGCCGAGGAGGCCCAGGGAACCGGCCAGCAACAGGACGAGCAGGAGGATGCGCCCGCTCTCCTGGGGAGTGATCTCCGCTTCCATCAGCGTGGTAAAGATCACCGCCGGCGTCAGGAGGTAGAGGCCGGCCCGCGAGAAGGGTTGGGGATCCAACTGAAGCAGGCGGCGCCCCAGAAAGCCCACCAGCCAGACCAGCGCCAGCGGGAGGATGACCTGGACGAAGAGGGGAAGAAGGTTTCTCATGGCGGATTCACCAGGCGGACCCCCTCGGCCGGCATACAGACCCAGGCCCGGCCCGGGCGTCCGCCTTTCCGGCGATATTCCTCCAGAATGCCCTCGGAGGCCGGCCCGGCCTGCTCCGCCTCCACCAGGGCGATGATGGAGCCGCCGAAGCCGGCCCCGGTGAGCCGCGCCCCCCAGACGCCCGGCATCCGTCGGGCACACTCGACCAGGAGGTCCAGTTCCGGCCCGCTGACCTCAAAGTCGCCGCGCAGACTCTCGTGCGAGGCGTCCATCAGCCGGCCGAAGGCCTCCAGGTCGCCGGACCGGAGCGCGGCCACGCTATCGAGCACCCGCCGGTTCTCGTTCACCACATGCCGCGCCCGCCGCCGGAGGTTCTCCGGGAGGGCCGCCTGCGCCTCGGCCAGCATCTCCGGGGTGACATCGCGCAGGGCGCGCACCTGGGGGTAGAGCGCCTGGAGCCGCCGCACTGCCTCCTCGCACTCGGCCCGCCGCTCCCGGTAGGCCGAGGCGGCCAGGGAACGGGGCACCCCGCTATCCACGATGAGGAGGCGCGCCTCCGGCGGGAATGGCACCGGTTCGATCTCCAGGGTGCGGCAGTCCAGGAGGAGGGCGTGGCCGGCCTTTCCCAGGGCCACGGCCATCTGGTCCATGATGCCGCACGGCACCCCGGCAAAGTCGTGTTCGGCCTGCTGGCCAAGCCGGGCCAGCGCCCGACGTTCGATGGAGCAGCCGGCCAGAGCCGCCAGGGCCAGCGCCACCCCCAGTTCCAGCGAGGCGGAGGAGGAAAGGCCGGCCTCCAGCGGGAGGTCTCCGTCGATCAGGAGGTCGGCCCCGGGGAAAACACATCCTGCCTCCAGGAGCAGCGCCGCCACCCCCCGGACGTAGCGGCTCCAGGTCGGGCCGCGCGGAGGGCGCAGTTCGGCAAGCGCCACCTCGTCGGTCGCCGCCAGGCGCAACGCCACCGTGCGCAGCCGGCCGTCCGGTCGCCGGCGGACGGCCACCGCCGTCCCCAGGTCCAGCGCGGCCGGAAGGACCCAGCCCTCGTTGTAGTCGGTATGCTCGCCGATCAGGTTGACCCGGCCGGGGGACAGGACCACCACCTCCGGCGGGACTCCGAAGTGTCGCCGGAAGGTTTCCTCCAACGGAAACGGCACCTGGGGCATCATTCTCCCTCGCTTCGGGCCCGGCCATGCACCTCCGGCAGGGCGCGGAGGCGGCCGGCGGCCTCCTCCGGGGTCAGGTCGCGCTGGGGCTCGCCCAGCATCTCGTAGCCGACCAGAAACTTTTTCACCGTGGCCGAGCGCAGAAGCGGCGGGTAGAAATGGGCGTGGAGTTGCCAGTGGGGAAAATCTCCCCGGCCCGTCGGCGCGCCGTGCCAGCCCATCGAGTAGGGGAAGGAGACCCGGAAGAGGTTGTCGTAGCGGACGAGCAGGCGCTTCAGGATGGAGGCCAGCGCCTCCCGTTCCTCGTCCCCCAGGTCGGGCAGGTGGCGGACGGGACGGCGGGGGAGAAGGAGCGTTTCAAAGGGCCAGACCGCCCAGAAGGGAGTAACGACCAGCCAGTGCTCGTTCTCCAGGACCAGGCGCTCCCCGGCCCTTGCCTCCGCTTCGGCATAGTCCAGGAGAAGGGGCCGGCCGTATCTTCGCCAGTAGGCCCGTTGGTGACGCTCCTCGCGGGCCGGCTCGGAGGGCAGGGAGTGGGTGGCCCAGACCTGGCCGTGGGGGTGCGGGTTGGAGCAACCCATCATCTCCCCCTTGTTCTCAAAGACCTGCACCCAGCGGAAGCGTCGCCCCAGTTCCGCGACCTGCTCCGCCCAGACTTCCACCACGCGGCGAATCTCGCCCACCGGCATCTCGGCCAGGGTGAGGTCGTGCCGGGGGGAGAAGCAGATGACCCGGCAGAGGCCCGGTTCGCCCGCGGCCCGGAAGAGGGGATGAGGGGCATGGCGTTCTGCAGGTGCATCGGGCCGGAGGGCGGGGAAATCGTTGTCGAAGACGAAGGTGTGCTCGTAAGGAGGGTTGCGCCGGCCGTCGGCCCGCTCGTTGCCCGGGCAGAGGTAACAGGTGGGGTCGTAGGCCGGGCGGGCCTCCTGCCGGGGCGGTTCTTCCATCCCCAGCCAGGGCCGCTGCAACCGTTCCGGGGAAACCAGCACCCATTCGCCGCGCAGCGGGTTATAGCGGCGGTGGGGAAAGTCGAGGGAGAGGCGAAGGAAACGGTCGGCCATCGTTTATCCTTCCAGGCGCAGGACCCGGAAGGGTCCGGCCTCCACAGGCATCCGGGCCGGCTCGTACTCCCGCCCGTCCAACCGGATTCGCCGGCTCCGAAGGCCGTGTCCCAGGACCCGCACGCCCGGCCAGGGGAAAGGATAATCTCCCTCCGTTTCCCAGGACATCTCCAGCGCCTCGCCGGAGCGATGCAGGCGGAAGCGGTCCACCCGCCAGGGGCCGTAGCCGTCGCCGGCATCGCTATAGAGCATGCCGCCGCCCTCGCCTCCCTCCGGCGGGTAGAGGTGCAGGGCCAGCCGGCCGTCCTCCTCCATGGGAAGGATGCTTCCGGCCCGTACCAGGAGCGGGATGCGCTCCAGGGGGGCGGGAATCAGTACCGTCCCCGGCCCGTCGTAGGGGGTGTCGTCCCAGAAGTCGTACCATCGCCCGGCGGGCAGGGTCACCTGACGCGAACGCGCCCCCTCCTCCAGGGCGGGGGCCACCAGGAGCGCCTCCCCCAGGAAGAAGGCGTCCTGCACGTCCCAGAAGGCGGGGTCCCGGCCGTCGGGCCAGAAGAGGGGGCGCACCAGGGGATGGCCGGTCCGGGAAGTTTCCCAGGCCAGGGTATAGAGGTAAGGGAGGAGGCGGTAGCGCAGGCGCAGGAAGTTGCGGACGATGCTCAGGGCCGGTTCGCCGAAGGTCCAGGGTTCGCGGGGCGGCACGTCCCAGGCCGAATGGGTGCGGAAGAAGGGAAGGAAGGCGGCCAGTTGGAACCAGCGGATGTAGAGTTCGGCCGAGGGGTGGCCGCTGAAGCCGCCGATGTCCGGGCCGGTATAGGGGATGCCCGAAAGCCCCAGGCCCAGGACGGTGGGAACGGTCTGGCGGAGGGTTTCCCAGGTGCTTTCGGTATCCCCGGTCCAGTTCCAGGCGTAGCGTTGCAGGCCGGCCCAGCCGGAGCGGGAAAGGAGGAAGGGGCGCTTCTCCGGGCAGTGCCGGCGCAGCCCCTCGCAGGCCGCCCGGTTCATGAGGAGGCCGTAGAGGTTATGGGCCTCGCGGTGGTCTCCTCCCCGGCCCTCCAGGGCATGGCGGGTGGGCAGAGGAAAGGTGGAATCGCCCCAGTCGGTCCGCACCGAAGGCTCGTTCATATCGTGCCAGAAGCCGGCGATGCCCAGTTGGAGGAGGCGGGGGTACTGGTCTCCCCACCAGGAACGGGCGGCGGGGTCGGTGAAATCGGGGAAGGCGCACCAGCCCGGCCAGACCTGGGCATAGAGGGGCCGTTTTGCCCCCTTTCCTCCGGGCAGGGTGCAGAAGTGGCCGGCCTCCAGACCTTCGCGGAAAAGGTCGTACCCCTTGTCCCGTTTGACCCCGGGGTCCAGGATGGCCACCAGATGGACTCCCCCGTCGGCCAGTTCCCGGGCCAGGCCGGCCAGGTCAGGGAAGCGTTCCCGGTCCACGGTAAAGACCCGAAAGCCGTCCATGTAGTCGATGTCCAGATGGATGGCGCTGAGGGGGAGGTCGTGGGCCTGGAACTTTTCCCGGAGGGAGCGGACCTCCTCCTGGGTGCGGTAGCCCCAGCGGGACTGATGGTAGCCCAAAGCCCAGCGGGGCGGAAGGGATGGCCGGCCGGTGAGTTCGGTATAGCGCCGGAGGGCCCGGTCCGGCGGGCCGGGGATGAAGTAATAGCGGAGGCAACCGCCGGAGAACCAGGCCTGGGCCCGGTCCCGGAAGCGGAACACGGCCCGGTAAGAGTTTTCGTAGAAGAGGAGATAACTGCCCTCCGGGTGCAATCCCAGGTAAACCGGGATGCCCAGGTAGAGCGGATCGACCCCCGGGCCGTACCCGCCCAGGGGGTCGCTGTTCCACATACAGTACTCCCCTCCGCGCAGGTTGAGGGGGGCGGCCCGTTCTCCCAGGCCGTAGAGGTGCTCCTCGGGGCGGAGGTCGGCCCGGTGCACCCACTCCTGGCCCCGACGGCGGGGCGGAGACTCCCGGCGCAAGATATGGCCGGCCGCGTCCCGGAAGAGCAGCCCGCCGTCCGTCCCCACGACGACCTCCAGTTCCTCGCTGCCCAGGGCATAGCCTCCGTCGGCCGGGTCCCAGGAGACCTGGACCGGAGGCCAGTCGTCGCGGGCGATGGCGTAAGGGATGGGGAGGGGGCCGCCCTTCCAGGTGATGCGCACCAGGTCGGGAGCCAGGAAACGCACCTCCAGTTCCCCCTGGGCGAAGCGGAAACGTCCCCCGCCGGGGACCGGCGTGGCCACCAGGAGGTTCCCTGGAGGGAGGAAGGGGCCGGCGGGAGGAAGGCGAAAATCCAGCCGGTCGCGGAAAAGGGTATACCCGACGGCCCGCAGGGCTTCCCGGGGGCCGATCAGGCGCAAGGCGCGGAGCATGGCGCGAAGGCGCATTCTATTCCCTCCGGTTTCAGGAAGCGGGAGCCTTTCCCAGGAAAAGTCCCAGGTACTCCATCCAGGAAATCAGCGGCACCAGGCGCACCCGGGGCACCCGGCTCACCGAGACGAGCACCCTTTCCTCCGGCAGGCCGTATTGCCAGTAGAGCAGGGAGCGCATCCGCTTTCCGAAGCCGGCGGCCTCAAAGACCTCGCGGCGGATAAACTCCTCGACCAGTTCCCTCCTTTTCTCGGGCTTTCCCTCTTCCCGATTGATCTTTTTCTTATACTCAGCGATCTTCTCCGCGTCCCTGGCGATCAAGGGGGGTATCTCCGCCAGCAGGTCGGCCCGTTCTTCCAGCCTCCGCACCGCCTCCACCAGGTTCTCCAGCCGACCGGCATCCAGGATGTACCGGCCGACCTTCTCTTCTCCCGCCGTTGTCTCTCCCCTGTTGGGTTCTGGCGTGCCGCCGGCCACGCCTTCGGGTTCAGGGCCACTTTCCTCCACGGCCACCTCCCCTCCACCCAAGGGGGAGAGGAATCCCTCCAGTTCCACGAAGGAGACGAACCGGATACGCCGGGGTCGGTACAGCCGTTCCAGCAGACGCTGGGCCGGTCCGGTCGAGGGAACCTCCTCCGGCGGCCGGCGCACCCATTCCAGGAGGTCCTCCCAGCCGGTGAAGCGCACCGGCCGGCCGATGGCGCAGGACAGCAGGACAAACAGGGTGCCGCCAAAGATCCAGCGCAGGGGGGCAAGAAAGAAGCAGGCCATATCCAATATGCTCCAGAGCAACAGCGGCCTGATGATCTCCCCGATCGTCGCCCGGACCTTGTGCAGGGCGGCAAAGAGCAGGCCGGCCACGCCCCCGCCCAGGAGGAACAGGAAGGGGACGGCGATATAGAGGTTGGAAGGGGTGGGCGAGGCCAGAAGGAACCTCCATAGCAGAATCAATAACAAGGTGGTCATGGTTACTACTGCCGGCCCCAGGCCGGCCAGCAAAGCCAGTCGGGGCAGGTAATAAGCATAACGCCAACCCCCGGTCCAAGTCAGATTCAGATGGAATCTCCACAACCGCAGGTAACGCCAGATCTCCAGGCCAAAGGCCAGGAAAAAGGTCATCAACAACACAATGTTCGGGGGCAAGAGGTTTTCGATGTCCATCGGTGCACTCCTGCTGAGGGAAGCCCCGGCTTTTCCGGCGGCCGGGCCTCATCCCCGGCGCAACCAGGCCACCCGGAAGACCTCCTCCGTCTCCACCGGCGACTCCGGGTCGGCATAGCGCCGGCCCACCCAGGCGCTCAACTGCTCCAAAGCCTCCTGGTGCAGCCTCTCCGGCAGGAACCAGGTCTCGGAGAAGATGCGTTCGGCGATGGTCCGCACGGCCCCGGCCGGGGAGACACGCACCGTCCAGCGGGCCGCCTCTCCGACCTCCGCCCGTTGGAGGCCCATCTCCTCCAGGGCGACGATGATGCGTTCGCCCTCCCGCTCGCCCGGCCGCTCGGTCGTCCCCCCCAGGCGGTGGACGATCTCCCGCCAGGCCTGCCGCACCTGCCAGGTCGGGCTGTCCTCGCTGCGTTCCCCCCAGCCCAGGAGGAAACACCCGCCCGGCCGCAGGGCGCGCACGGCCTCGGCCAACGCCTGCCGCCACCCGCCCACCAGGTGCAGGACGTGCACGGCCAGGACGGCATCGAAGGAGGCCGGGGCAAAGGGCAGGGCGGTGATGTCCCCATGGACGGCGCGGATACGGCCCGCCCGGTCCTTTCCCCGCAGGACCTCCAGCATCTTCCAGGAGAGGTCCACCCCAAAGACGACCAGGCCTTCCCCGGCCAGGGGCAGGGCCAGCCGGCCGGTGCCCACCCCCAGTTCCAGCAGGCGCGCACCTTCCCGCAGGCCGGCCTGCCGGCAGATGGCGCCGGCGATTTGCCTTTCCACACCCGGAGGAAAACCCCGCGTGCGGTCGTAGAAAGAAGCCGCCCGGTCAAAGGAGATAGACAAGCCAGCCTGTCGTCTGTCCAACGGATTGGCCATCTCTCACGGACTGGGGCAGAAGTCGATCATCTAGCCATGCCGCTCTACCTCCGCGATGAATTCGGCGAAGGAGATTTCTCCTGGCCACGGATGATGGCCCTCGGGATCCTCAAAAGGATGGAGATGCCATCTTCCTCCCGTGTTGTCGGCACCGAAAACGCGCCGGCCCTCCTGGATGAGCGCATAGGCCGTGGTCCCCGTCGCTTCATTGAAAAAGGCTTCCACGAAGCGGCCTCCGACGATTGGAACACGCAGAACGATCGAGGTGGGCATCAGGCGGCGGACCACCGGGATGCCACAAAGGGGCGACATCGCCGCGACCGTGGCCACGGTTTGTTCGAACTCTAGAAGGGTCATCCCAGTTTTTCCTGCAATTCTTCCAGCCTGGCCTCATCGGTTATTGCGGCTTCCCATTCCCAGTAATCCCGCTCCACCTCATAGGAATACCGGTCGGCGATTTTTCCGCTCTCCCAGGCTTGCCGGAAATCCTCAAAGGACATCCCATAGCGTTCTTCAAAGGAACGTTTCCGGGCCCGCACCTGCTCGATTCTCAACCGGAGCAGGTCACGAGCAGCCAGATAGAGAGCCAGGTCAAAGCGAGGCTCCTGGGTGAGTTCGATGAACAACTGTTGGAGAGGCTTGGGGATGACCATCTCCGACATGCTTCGCCTCCTGCCGCCGCCCTTCTTGGAGGGACGATGGACGGATCGGCTAGATATAAATGTGCTCCGGGTCCACCTCTTCCCGCAGTACCCGCAGTTCCTCCTCGGTGGGCGGTTCGTTTTCCTCCACGTGGTCGGGGATGATGAGTTCAAAGCCGGTGTTTTCCACCACCTGCTCCACCGTCACCCCGGGCTGGACCTTCAGGAGCATCATGCGCTTGCTTTCCGGGTGAAAGCCCAGGATGGCCAGGCTGGTGACCACCCGGTAGGGGCCCGTCCCCCGGGGCAGGCCGGCCGCCTCCCGCGCCCCCGGCCCGGAGAGATACCCCGGCGTGGTGATGAAATCCACCTTGGGGAGGAAGCGCCGCTTCTCGTGCTGCATGAGGATGATCGTCCGCCAGCAGTGGCTGCCCACATCGTTCCCGCCGCCGCTTCCGGGAAGGCGCACTTTGGGGCGGTCGTGGTCCCCACCGATGTAGGTCGAGTTCAGGTTGCCGTAGGGGTCGATCTGGGCTCCGCCCAGGAAGCCATAGTCCACAAAGCCCCGCTGGGCCGTCTCGATGATGTCGCAGATGCCGGAGGCGGCCACCGCCCGGTAGAAGGTGCGCGATTCGCCCACCGCCCGGGGCAGGCGTACCAGAAGCGCCCCGGTCCCGCCGAACTCAAAGATCGGAATCAGGTTGGGGGCATAGAGTTTCTGGGCCAGCGAAGCCGCCAGCATGGGGATGCCCGTGCCGATGAAGGCGGTGCAGTTGTCCTCCATCAGCCGGGCGGCGCTGCAGATCAAGAGTTCGGTGCGGTTGTATTCCATCGCCTACCTCCCAACACAGGTGCGCTTGAGGTATTCCAGCCGTTCCGTGCCGATGACTTCCAGGTACTCCTGGTGGTTCTTGACCCCGTATACGTAGCGGTCCAGATAGGCCTGCATCCCCTCCGGCGTCTGCGAGGCCTGCACATAGTCGCGGATGTGCTCCTCGTCGCGCTCGTAGCGATAGACCATCTCCCCGGGATGCGAGCCGAAGGGGGCGTGCACCACGGCATCCACCAGGTAGTAGGGGATGATGGTGCGGTCGGGGTACCGGCGAATCTCCTCGGTATCCACGATCTCCTCGGCGCTCACGATCACCCGTTTGGCCGCCCGGGCCATCTCAAAGGCAAAGCCGGAGATGCCCTCGATCTGGGCGTTTCCGTAGCGGTCGGCGCGGTGGACGTGGATGAGGGCCACGTCCAGCACCAGGGCCGGCAGGAGGCAGACCCTCTCCCCGGTAAAGGGGCACTCCACCACCTTGGCCGCGCTGTAGCGGAAGGTGTCGGAGCCGAGCATGGACTTGACCGGGATAAAGGGCACCCCCATGGCCGCCGCCTTCATCCGCCAGGTGATGGCCCCGTTGCTCCACTCCACCAGTTTCAGTTTGCCGCTCTCGGCCGCCCGGCGCAGGGCGTAGGAGACGCCGTACACCTCCAGGCCGTGGTAGGTGATGTCCATGGCGTCGATCAGGCCGGCCGCCACCCACAGGTCCAGTTCCAGCACCCCCTGCCCCACGGCCCGCAGGTGCTTTTTCCCCTGGCGCACCAGTTCGCGGGCCAGCGACATCGGGGCCCGACAGGTGCCGTAGAGTTCCTTGCCGATGTAGTCGCCGTCGTGGACGAATCGGGCGATGGCCTCCTGCTCGCTCATGAGTTTGTCCACCAGCCCCCGGGGCTTCTGGGTGCGGTTCCACTCGCGGAATTCTTCCATGCTGTAGGGCTGCAAGAGTTCGCCGATGCCGGATTCCAAAACCTGCATGGGACTGCCTCCTCTCTGCCTGGAAAGAAAACAGGTGCACCCCCCAGGGTTGCACCTGAACTCAGACATGCCGGGCCGCTCGCCAGACCGTCCTCCTGCCGACGAGAAAGCCCATGCTCCTGCTCCTTTTTCTCCGACGCAAAAACCGGCCGTCCGGCGCTATTTTAGCACACCTTCCCCGCCGGGGCAACTGCAATTGACAAGGAGGGCAAGGCGCGCTATAGTACGGGCCGGCATCGATATCGGCAAGAGTTTCCCTGGGGGCACGTTCGAGGTAGAACGTGCCGGGCAGACAAAGGAGTGGCAAGATGTCCGAAGTCCGACGCGACCTGTTCCTCTTTCAGGAAGACCTGGCCTCCCTGGATCCCGACCTGGATTTCCTCATCCGACTGGAGGAGGAACGCCAGCAGCGCAAACTCATCATGATCGCCTCCGAGAGCATCGCCCCCCGCGCCGTGCGGGAGGCCCTCTCCTCCGTCTACAACAACATCTACGCCGAAGGCTACCCCTCCCTGCGGATGACCCGCTTTGAACGCGACGAAATCCTCAACTTCCAGCAGGAACTGGCCTATCACCGTCGCTACTCCGACCGGCGCTACTACAAGGGCACGGAACTGGTGGACTTTGTCGAGGCGCTGGCCATGAAGCGCTGCGCCGAGGCCTTTGCCACGCCCCAAGTGCCGGCCGAGCACATCTACGCCAACGTCCAGCCCCTCTCCGGCGCCGCCGCCAACAACGCCGTCTACAACGCCTTCTGCCAGCCGGGCGACGTGGTCATGGGCATGTCGCTCACCCACGGCGGCCACCTCACCCACGGCAGCCCGGTCAACCGCTCCGGCCGCTTCTACCGGGTGGTGGCCTATGAGGCCAACCCGGCCACCGGCAGACTCGACTATGACCAAATCCGCAAACTGGCCCTGGAGCACCGCCCCCGCCTCATCATCGCCGGCTACAGCGCCTATCCCTGGAGCGTGGACTGGGCCGCCTTCCGCCGAATCGCCGACGAGGTCGGGGCCATCTTCATGGCCGACATCGCCCACACCGCCGGTCTGGTGGCGGCCGGCGTCTTCCCCTCCCCCATCGGCCACGCCCACGTGGTCACCTTCACCACCCACAAGACCCTCTGCGGGCCGCGCGGGGCCTGCATCCTGACCACCGACCCCGACCTGGCCGAGCGAATCGAGGTGGGCGTCTTCCCCGGCGAACAGGGCGGGCCGCACATCCACGTCATCGCCGCCAAGGCCGTCTGCTTCAAACTGGCCCAGACCGAGACCTTCCGCCAGTTGCAAAAGCGGATTGTGGAGAACGCCGCCGCCCTGGCCGAGGCCTTTCGCCGGCAGGGCTTTCAACTGGCCTACGGCGGCACCGACTCCCACATGTGCCTGATCGACCTGCGCAGCGTCAAGACGCCCACCGGCTACCCCCTCACCGGCGAAATCGCCTCCCGCATCCTGGACATGTGCGGCATCACCGTGAACAAGAACACCATCTACGGCGACGAGAACCCCGCCCACCCCTCCGGGTTGCGCTTTGGCACCACCTGGGTCACCCAGCGCGGGATGGGCATCCCGGAGATGGAACGCATCGCCGAGATCGTGGGCAAGGTCCTGCCCAACATCCACGCCTTCAGTTACATCGGCCTCACCGGGCTGCAGGGCCGGGGGAAGATCTCCCTGGAACTCCTGGAGGAAGTCAAGCGGGAGGTGGCCGAGTTGGAAGCCTGCACCGCCCGGGAAATCGAGGTGGAGGAGCACGGCTACCCCTTCTATTTCTTCATGCGCCCCCAGCCGGCCCGCCAGGAGACTCCCCTGCGCGCCGAGCACGAGCGCCTGGGGGTACACTGGTGCGAACACCACGGCTGGCTCCTGCCGGAGCACTACGGCGACCCCCAGGCCGAACTCCAGGCGGCCAAAGAGGGCGTCGCCCTCTTCGACCGGAGCGACACCGGCCTCCTCTACGTCTGGGGCGAACGGGCCCTGCCGCTCCTCCAGGAGGCCATCACCGGCGACCTGCGCCGCGTGCCCATCGGCCAGAGCATCCGCACCTTCCTCCTGGACCAGGACGCCCGCCTGATCGACGACATCACCATCCTGTACCTGGACCGGGACAGGAAGTGGCGCGACCACTTCCTCATCACCTGCAACGCCGCCCGGGTGGAAAAGGTCAAGGCCTGGCTGCGCGGCCTCTCCGACGGCTACATCCTCTTCGACCAGGACGATGTCTTTGCCAAGATTCAGGGGCCGGCCGTGGTCGAAGACCTCAAGGAGGTGGACCCGCCCCGGCGCCGGTGCATCCTGGCCGTGCAGGGCCCCCGGGCTATGCCGCTTCTCCACTCCCTCATCCCCGCCGCCGACCGGCTGCGCTTCCGCCACTTCCTGCCGACGCAGGTGAACGGCATCCCCGTCCTCCTGCACCGCGCCGGCTACACCGAGCAGGACGAACGCTACGAACTCTACGTCCATCCCGACCGGGCGGCCGAGGTCTTCCGCCTCCTCCTGGAGGCGGGCAAGGAGTGGGGAATCCGCCCGGCCGGCCTGGCCGCCCGCAAGGCCCTCCACGCCGAGTCGGGCCTGCCCTCCTGGGAGGAAGGCGCTCCCGAGGTGAGCGGGCTGGACCTGATACGCGGCCGCTTCGCCGGTTGGGTGCGCCTCTCCAAGCCCTACTTCGTCGGATTGGAGCCGATTCTGGCCCAACTGGAGCCGCCGGCCGAACGCGGGGAATTCCGCTGGCAGGAGCCGGAAAACGCCCCCCTCAAGCGCTCCGCCCTCTACCAGGAGCACGTGCGTCTGGGCGCATCCATCGTCCCCTTTGCCGGCTACGAGATGCCGGTGCGCTACACCGGCATCTACGAGGAGCACCTGGCCGTGCGCCGGAGCGCCGGCCTCTTCGACGTCTCCCACATGGGCGTCTTCGAGGTCCGGGGCGAGCACGCCACCGCCTTCCTGGACGCCGTCCTCACCAACTACGTGGCCGGCCTGCGCCCCGGCCAGTCGGCCTATGCCTACATGCTCGACCCGGACGGGGAGGTGCTCGACGACCTCTTCGTCTATTGCCTGCAGCCGGACCGCTACCTCCTGGTGGTCAACGCCGCCAACGAGGACAAGGACTGGGCCTGGTTGAACGCCGTCAACGAACGCCGGGTGATCATCGACCGGAAGCATCCGGTGCGGGAGATCGAGCACCCCGTGGAACTGCTCAACCTGAAGGACCCGGCCAACGGCCCGGCCTGCAAGGTGGACATCGCCCTGCAGGGGCCGGCCTCCCTGAAGACGCTCCTCTCCCTGGCCCGGGATGAAGCCACCCGGCAGGCCCTTTCCCGCCTCCGGCGCACCGAACTGGCCGAGGTCACCCTGGACGGCATCCCCCTGGTGGCCGCCCGCACCGGCTACACCGGGGAGCGGATGGGCTTTGAACTCTTCGTCCATCCCGAGCAGGCCCCGGCCCTCTGGTGGCGCATCCTGGAGGCCGGGGAGCCCTGGGGGGTGAAGCCGGCCGGGTTGGGGGCCCGCGACTCCACCCGCACCGAGGCCGGCCTGCCCCTCTACGGCCACGAACTGGCCGGCCCTTACCACATCACCCCGGCCCAGGCCGGCTTCGGCTCCTACGTCAAACTGCACAAGCCCTTTTTCATCGGCAAGCACGCCGTCATCGCCCGCCGGGATACCGAACGGGAAAGCGAGATCTGCCGCTTCCGCCTGGAGGAAAAGGGCGTGCCGGCCATCAAGAACGGCGACCCGGTGGTGGACCGCCGGGGCCGGTGCATCGGGGTGGTCACCAGTTGCGCCCTGGATACCGGCGGCTACCAGTTGGGCATGGCGCTCATCGAGCGGCGCCATCACCGGGTGGGGAACCGCATCGGCATCTTCCCGCTGCCCCGGCGGGGCGGGAGGGAGGAAAAGCCCAAGGAGGCCCTGCGGCCCGGCGACCAGGTGCTCCTGAACGAGTGGGCGGTGATTCTGCCCCGCTTCCCGGTGGAGCGCGAGTGGGCCGAGCAGGCCGGCGCCGGGGCGTAGGGGGGAAACTTCCCGGAGGACCTGCCCCGCAGGCGTGTTCGTCGCAAGCCACGGAGCGTAGCGGAGTGGCGTCAGGGTCCAACGGCACTCCGCTACGCTCCGTGCCCGACTACGAACGTTGAGCCATCAGGCGAAGTGGCCCGGCCGGCCTTGACACCCCGCCCGCCCGCTGGTATGATGGGAGGCAAAGAGGGCCGGCTTCAGAACCTGCAGGAGGTGACCGTGGGCCGATGGCATTATTTGACCCTTTCCCCCGAGGCGGCTGTTCTGGACGGCCGGGCCTTTCCGCTGGACCCACCCCTGAGGGCGGAAGAATTCGCTCAGGAGTGGGCAACCCTCTGGCTGGCCGCCAACCCCGACCCCAATCGGCCCGACGAGGAGATTCGCCAGGCCCAGAAGACCGTCACCGCCGGATGGCTGGAGGAACTGGGCCGCCGTCTCTTCGAGCGGGCCATCCCGCCGGAGGCAGCCCGGGTTCTGGCCGCCGACACTGCGCCGCTGGCCCTGGGCTTTTCCTCCACGGAGGGAAGGCTATCCCTTTCCGACCTTCCCTGGGAACTCCTGAACGACGGCAGAGGCTTTCTCTCCCGCCGCCGGGGGATGGTGCGTCTGCTGGAGGTGGGAGGACGGTTGCCTGACATCCCCCTCCGGGAGGGCCCCCTGGAGGTGCTGGTGGCCATGGCCTCGCCGGCCTGGAATCCTGACCTGCCCCCCTACGACCGTGCCCAGCCCGTTATCATCCGCCTGGACCGGGAAGCCGACCTCTTCCGTTCCCTTGGCGGGGAACCTTTTCCCGTCCGTTTCCACCTCCGTTTCCACGTCACTCCCTCCGAACTGGACGAGGCCCTGGGGGGACGCGATGTCCTTCACTTCGTGGGCCACGGCAATGTGGGGTTTCTGGTCCTGGAGAACCGGGATGGCACCTGCCATAAAGTCGACGTAAACTGGCTTCGGGAGCGTTTTTCCCTCTATCCCCTCCGGCTGGTCCTTTTCACCAGTTGTCTGACCGGCGCCGGGCCGGCCGGAATCGCCGGCGTGGCCCAGACCTTGCTGGAGGCCGGCGTCCCCATCGTCCTGGCCATGTTTCAAGCCATCTCTGACCGGGCCGGCCGGGCCTTCTACCGACGGCTTTATGCCGGACTGAAGGATGGTGAGCCCCTGTACCAGGCGCTCGCCTCCGCCCGCCGCGCCGTGGTGGATGAGGAAGGGATTCCCCCCTGGGAATGGGCCACCCCCGTCCTCTTCGCCCGACCCAAGGCGCTGGAACTGCCCCTCTGGACCTTCCCCTCCGGCCCGGGCCCGGCGGAGGTGATGGAACCGCCCCGGCCGGCTCTTCCACCGCTGGTCCCCCGTCCCGAGCCCTTTGTCGGCCGGCGGGAGGAACGGGTGCTCCTGGCCCGCTATCTGGACCCCCAGGATGGCGTTCCCCTCACCGTTGTCCGTGGAGAAGGCGGGATGGGCAAGAGCGCGCTGGCCGCCGAGATGATGCACCGCCTGGCCGGCCGTTTTTCCTTCATCCTCTGGCTATCTGCCCGCGATGTCCTGCCGGCCGACTACCTGCGCCGTCACCTGGCCGACTCGGGGGGTTTGGCAGGACCTCCCCCCGAGGTCGGGGAACAACCTGCCGATGCCCGTTTCTTCCATGCTCTGGCCCGGGCGCTGGGGGTCCCGGATGTGCATGGCGACGAGCCGGCCGAAAGCCTGCTCCAACCTATCTTGAGGAGACTGGAGGAAAAGGCCGCCGCTCCTCGCCCTCCCCTCCTGATCCTGGATAACCTGGAGACCGTGGCCGTTTCGCTCCCGGTGCAAAACCTTCTGAGGTCTCTCCCTCGCCGGGTACGCTGTCTGGTGACTTCCCGCCACGCTCTGCCGGCCGTAGAAGCGCCGGAGGTGCCGCTACAGGGCCTCTATCCGGAGGAGGTGGGCGAACTTCTCACTCGCTACGCCGGCGTCCATGGAGTGGTGATTCGGAGCGAGGAGGCCACCGAACTCTACCGCCGGGCCGGCGGCCACCCCTTCACCCTGCGCCTGGCCGTGGCCCAGGTGCAAAAAGGGGCGATGACCTGGGAGGAGGCGCTACAGGGGTTGAGGGATGCCCGGTCGGAGACCTGGAAAGAGGCCTTTGACTACATCTTCCGGCGCAGCCTGGAGGCGGCCGGAGAGGAAGGCCGACGGGCTCTGGCCCTGCTGTCCCTCTTTTCCCCCCTGGCCCGGCGGGAGGTCTGGGCAGCGGCGACGGGGTGGGAGGAAACCCGCTTCGGAAGGGCGGCAGCCCGCCTGTACGACCTCTCCCTGGTGGAGGCGACGCCGGACCGTGCCCTCTACCGGTTGCAGGAACTGGCCCGCGCCCAGGCCGAGGTCCTCCTGGGGGAAGTGGCGGCGGAAGAGGTGGCGGCGGCGAAGCATCGCGCCGCCCAGGCCCTGAACGGATGGGCCGGGCGGTGGGACGCCCTCCTTTCCCCCTCCGAGAGGCGCCGGCAGGCCGCCCAGGCGGCGGCCCGGGCCGCCGGGCGGAGCGTGGAGGAGGTGGAGCGGGCCGGGGAAGAGGAGGCGCTGGCCGGCTTTGAGATGGAGGCGGAGAACCTGGTGGCGGCGGTGGAATGGGCGGACCAGGCCGGGGACGCGGACCTGACGGTACGGCTGGCCGGCAACCTGGCGCGATTCTTCGGTCTGCGCTCCCGCTGGCCGGAAGGGGTGCGGACCCACGAGCGGGCACTGGCGGCGGCGCGGCGGGCCGGCGACCGGCGCGGGGAGGGGAAGACGCTCACCAACCTGGGCACCGTCTACCTCCAGCAGGGCCGCTGGGGGGAGGCCGTCGAGAAGTACCAGCAGGCCCTGGCCATCCTCCGCGCCCTGGGCGACCGGCAGGGGGAGGGGCAGACGCTTACGGGCCTGGGCAACGTCTACCTCCAGCAGGGCCGCTGGGGGGAGGCCGTCGCCTGCTACGAACAGGCCCTGCCCATCTTCCGCGCCCTGGGCGACCGGCGCGGGGAGGGGCAGACGCTCAACAACCTGGGCATCGTCTACCGATTGCAGGGCCGCTGGGAGGAGGCCGTCGAGAAGTACCAGGAGGCCCTGCCCATCTTCCGCGCCCTGGGCGACCGGTACGGGGAGGGGCTGACGCTCACCAACCTGGGCAACGTCTACCTCCAGCAGGGCCGCTGGGGGGAGGCCGTCGAGAAGTACCAGGAGGCCCTGCCCATCTTCCGCGACCTGGGCGACCGGCGCGGGGAGGGGCAGACGCTCACCAACCTGGGCCTGGTCTACGCCGACCAGGGCCGCTGGGAGGAGGCCGTCGCCTGCTACGAGCAGGCCCTGCCCATCTTCCGCGCCCTGGGCGACCGGTACGGGGAGGGGCTGACGCTCACCAACCTGGGCAACGTCTACCTCCAGCAGGGCCGCCGGGAAGAGGCGCTGGAGGCCCTGCGGGAGGCCCGCCGCCGGCTAGAGGAGGTGGGCGACGCCCCCAACCTGGTCATCTGCTTCCGCCTCCTGGCCGCCGTCCACCAGGCGCGGGGGGAGGGAGGGGAGGCGGTGAGCGCCCTGGCCGCCGCCCTGGGGCTGGCCCTGCAGGTGCACCCCAAACCGGCGGCGGAGACGCTGGACGAAATCGTGAAGGCGGCGCGGGAGTGGGGGGAGCAGGGGGAATGGCCGGCGGTCCGGGCGCTGGGGGCCGGAGTGTTCCAGATGGTGGAGGAGATGAGCCGGCGGGGGGTGATACGGGAAGAGATGGCGCCGTGGGCGGCTCTGGCGGCCGGCCTCTCCCTGGCCATCGTCGGGGCGGCGGCGCGGCGGCTGGGGGAGGAGGTGGACCCGGCCGGCCTGCGGGACCTGGCCCGGGGAATCGACCAGGCCACCGGCGGGCGGTGGAGGCTGGAGGAATGGGTGGGAGGATGAGCCACCGGAGGAAATCCCGGCCCGGGCCAACGCGGGGACGCCCTCACCCCTCCGCCGCGTCTTGAGACCGGGGCAGGGACGGCGGGCCCCTTCATAATTTGTCCTGTCCCACCAGGATGGTGATTTTACGTCCCGAGATGGCCATCTTCCCCCACCCGGAGCCATTTCCGGCGCTCGGAGGAATATTCCATAGGCCACCGCCATTTACAAAGAGGCCGGCCTCCCTTTGACAGGTTTTCCCTAAAGTGTAGAATTGGGTTAGTCGACATGCCTCGGACACCATAAAACAGGCAAGAGTTTTCCATCGGGTGACTTCGCCGTCCAGCGCGAGGTGGAACGCCTGGCCCAGGCCATCGCCAGGGCGAGACGAAGTGTGAAGCAGGGGGGCGCGATGATGAGCGAGAGGGTGACCGTTGTGGAAAAACAAATCCGACTATCTGTGCAACACGCAGACCGCCTGAACCGCCTGGCCAGAGCCAAAGCCCTCAGCGAAGACCAGATCCGGGCCATCGCCCTCCTCCTTGCCCTGATTCTGCCGCTGGGGTGCCTTCCTTCGGCCTCCCTCCCCCCTGCCGCCGGCCGGGGAAACCCGCCCCCGCCTCCCTCCCTCCCCCCCGACTGGGAGGTCGCCTCCGCCGCCCTGGCCGACGTGACCGGCGACGGCGCCCCGGAGTGGGTGCTCCTGGTCTGGCGGCCCTGGCGGGACTGGCCCATCCAGCGCTGGTCCTCCCTCCCCAGCCCCATCGCCGGCTTTCGCGACGCAGCCGGCCGGAGTTGCTACCTCATCCTGCTCGACCCCGCCTCCGGACGCGAAGTCTGGGCCGGCTCGGCCCTCCCCGCGCCGTTCCTGGCCCTGGCGACCGAAGACGCCGATGGGGATGGCCGCAACGAGGTCGTCACCCTGGAGGGAACTTACGCCGCCGGCTGGCCCGGCCCGGCAACCCACATCGACATCTGGCGCTGGAACGGCTTTGGCTTCACCCTGGCGGGGCGCCTCCCCCTCCCGACCGCCTGGTGGTAGAGTCGGGGGAAGTAGGGGCGGGTTTCAAACTCGCCCCTACGGGCTTGGCGGCCGGCCTGGGGCCGGAGAGCGTCGGCGCAGGCCGACGCCAGGAGGGAGGACGATTTCCATCGGCCCCATCGCCCGCGTATATCCCCGGGGGTATGCGCCGGCCGGGGTGCGTCGGCTACGGGCGGGGTCGACGGAAGTCGCCCCCTGCCTGGCGGCCAACCTGGGGTGGGAGAGCGTCGGCGCAGGCCGACGCCTAAAGGGAGGACGATTTCCATCGGCCCCATCGCGCGCCGGTCGGGGGCGTGGGCGGGGTCGACGGAAGTCGCCCCCCGCCTGGCGGCCGGCCTGCGCCGGCCGGCGGTGGGAAGACGGGTGCAGGCAAGGCAAAGGGTTCAGATGGTCTGCTACGCTATGTCGGCTTACGATCCGGTTTGTTCAAGAAACCCGCACCTACACAAGCGACGGTGGGCCAGTCCATAGCCCTCCCAAGGGCCTTGATGGGTGAATCGGAGGCAAGGGCCGGGAATAGCGCAGAAAACCAATGGCGCGCACCCCCGACATCCGGCTCACTCCTGGGGGGGGACGTAGTCATCCCCCAGGATGACGACGATGTCGGCGTGGGGGGAGTCGACCGGGCCCCGGCGCACAAAGTCGGGCTGCACGTGCAGGAGTTCGGCCAGTTGCTGGCGGGTGAAGGGGTGGTCCCCGCCGTCCAGCACCAGGGTGCGGGTGTAGATGCCGGCCTGGGGGTCCTGGAGGACATCCACTACATAAAAGCCCCGCTTCAAGAGGTAATCCCGGGTGCGTGCCGCACACAGGTTGCAGGTCAGGGTGCCGTTGCGCACCTCCACCCGCGCCGCCTCCTCGCGCACCTTCCGCATGACCGGGTCCTGCTGCATCTCCTGGGCGATGGAGCGCACGCAGGGCAGGGAAGGATACAGCCGGGTCGTCCCGCTGATCTCGCTCAGGCAGTTGCTGGCGTCCAGGGTATAGGAGGAGATGCGCTCCGGGGGGATGTCCGGGGCCAGGCGGGCCAGGGCCAGGAGCGTATCCAGGGGGAGGTCGGTCTGGACCGTCTTTCCCAGTTCCTGAAGCAACGGTTCCAGCCGGCCCAGGTCGGAAAGGAGGCCGCTTTGCAGGATGCGGTCGCGCAGGGCCAGGAGGACCTGTTGCTGGCGTCGGTTGCGCCCAAAGTCGCTGTCGCTGTGGCGGGAGCGGACGTACTGCAGGGCGGTGCGGGCATCCATAAGTTGCAGGCCGGCCGGGATATAGATGCGGGTATAGCCCACGGTGCCGCTGGGGTATTCGTTATCCTCCAGCGGTGTCGGAACGTCCACGATGATGCCGCCGACCAGGTCCACCAAGCGCTCAAAGCCCTGGAAATCCACCAGGGCGTAGTAATCGATGGGGAGGTCCAGGAAACGTTCCACGGTCTGGCGAATCAGCGCCGGCCCTCCCCCGGAATCGGCCAGGTAGATTTCTCCCAGGCCGTAGGCGGCGTTGATCTTGTCGGTGAGGAAGCCGGGAATCTCCACCGCCGTATCCCGGGGAATGGAGAGCATGCTGGCGAAGCGTCCCTCCGGGTGAACGTACACCACGATGTTGACGTCGTTCAGGGTGTTGCCTCCCTCCTCTCGCCGGTCGATGCCGATGAGGAGGATGGTGAGGGGCCTTTTCAGCGGGGCGATGGTGGGGGGAGGGGGACCGGGGGTGGCCGGGACGGCCGGCGTTTTGGTGGCCGGAGGTGGCCGAAAGACGCCGGAGGCCGCGGTAACCGCCGTGCGGATGGGCCCCCAGATCAGGGCCACGATTCCGGCCATCAGGAGCAGCAGGAAGACCGCCAGGAAAAGGTAACCTGCCCCCCCGGAGGACCGGGAGGGCCGCAACGTTCGCTCCCGTTTGGACGTTCGAGCCATGAGCCTCTCCTGCGCCGTCTATCCTCCAAAATTATACCACAAAGTGTAGCGGCGCGCACAAACGGCGTTCGTGCGCCGTTGACATTCCCGACGTTTTGTGGGATAATACCCGGCCAGAAGGGGGCTCCATCCGAGCCCCCGCCTTTCTATCGCGCCCGCAACAGGGCAACGGGCCGGCCGGCCAGCGCAGCCCGGCCGAAAGGAGTCCACGGTGAAGCAACTGCTTTCAGGCAACGAGGCCATTGCCCGGGGGGCCTACGAGGCCGGAGTGCGGGTGGGCACGGCCTATCCCGGCACCCCCAGCACGGAGATTCTGGAGAGCCTCTCCCGTTACCCCGAGGTCCGTACCCTCTGGGCTCCCAACGAAAAGGTCGCCCTGGAGACGGCCCTGGGGGCGGCCTACGCCGGAGCCCGCACCCTGGTGGCGATGAAGCACGTCGGGTTGAACGTCGCCGCCGACCCCTTCTTCTACGGGGCCTATACCGGCATCGAGGCCGGGTTGGTCATCGTCTCGGCCGACGACCCCGGAATGCACAGTTCTCAGAACGAACAGGACAACCGCCGCTACAGCAAGTTCGCCCGGGTGCCCATGCTGGAGCCTTCCGACAGCCAGGAGGCCCGGGATATGACCCGCCTGGCCTTTGAACTGAGCGAACAGTTCGATGTGCCCGTGCTTCTGCGGACCACCACCCGCATTTCCCATTCCCATTCCATCGTGGAACTCGACCCCGATTTCGTGCCGCCGGGAAGGGACCTCCCGCCCTACCCCCGCAATCCGCAGAAGTATGTGATGATCCCGGCCCACGCCCGTCCCCGCCACGTGGTCGTCGAGGAACGGCTGAAGCGCCTGGCCGCCTACTCCGAGGAGACGCCTCTCAACCGCATCGAATGGGGCGACCGCCGCCTGGGCATCATCACCAGCGGCATCTCCTACGCCTATGCCCGTGAGGTCTTTCCCCAGGCTTCCTACCTGAAACTGGGCATGACCTTTCCCCTCCCGGCCCGGAAGGTGCGCGAGTTCGCCGCCGGGGTGGAACGCCTGATCGTCATCGAGGAACTGGACCCCTTCCTGGAGGAGGAGGTGCGTCTGCTGGGGGTTACCGTCCACGGGGGAAAGGACGCCTTCCCCCTATTGGGCGAATTCGACCCCGATGTGGTGCGGGCCGGGGGCCGTCAACTGGGCCTCCTCCCCCCCGAGGATGGCCCTGCCCCGCCGCCCCTCTCCCTGGAACTGCCTCCCCGTCCGCCGGTGCTCTGTCCGGGCTGTCCCCACCGGAGCGTTTACTATGCCCTGCGCCGGGCCAGGATGATCGTCAACAGCGACATCGGCTGCTACACCCTGGCCGTGTTGCCGCCTCTTTCGACCACCGACACGATGGGTTGCATGGGCGGGAGCATCAGCATGGCCTATGGGGTGGAACTGGCCGGCCGGCCGGAGCGGGCCGTGGCCACCATCGGCGACTCGACCTTCTACCACAGCGGCATCCCGGCCCTCCTGAACATCGCCTACAACGGCGGCCGCACCATCGTCATCGTCCTGGATAACCGCACCACGGCCATGACCGGCCACCAGGGCCATCCCGGCACCGGCATCGGCACCCGGGGAGAGCGCCTGCACGAGATTCCCATCGAGGACATCGGGCGGGCCTTTGGGCTGAAGCGCGTCTTTGTGGTGGACGCCTATGACACCCGGGCGATGATCCGGCTGCTCAAGGAGAGCCGGGAGGCCGAGGAACCGACCCTGATCGTCGCCCGGCGGGCCTGTGTTCTCCTCCCCGAGGCCCGGGCCCGACAGGGGCCGGCCTACTGGGTGGATCCGGAGCGCTGTAACGGCTGCGGCCTCTGCTTCAGCGTCGGATGCCCGGCCATCCTGAAGACCGCCGAGGGGAAAGCGGAAATCAGCGCACTTCTCTGTAACGCCTGCGACCTCTGTGCCCAGGTCTGTGCCCGGGGGGCCATCCATCCGGGAGAAGAGCGGGGGGAATGAAATGGAACAGGCCAATTTCCTTTTGGTCGGCGTGGGCGGTCAGGGCATCCTGACCGCCGGGGACATCCTGGCCCAACTGGGCCTCCAGGCCGGCTATGAGGTGAAAAAGTCCGAAGTGCATGGGATGTCCCAGCGCGGCGGAGCCGTCAACAGCCATGTGCGCTTCGGCCGGGTCGTCTATTCCCCCCTGATCGGACGGGGCGGGGCCGATTACCTTCTGGCCTTTGAGATGCTGGAGGCGCTGCGTTGGGTGCACTTTTTGCACCCCCGAAGCGTCGTCCTGGTCAACGACGAACGCCTCCCGCCCCTGGCGGTGACGAGCGGCGGGGCCCGCTATCCCGAACCGGAGGAGGTGCGTCGGGAACTGGCCGGCCGGGCCGGCCGGGTTTTGTTCATCGAGGGGGCCCGGCTGTCCCGGGAACTCGGCAACCCCCGGGTGGCCAACGCCGTGCTTCTGGGCGCGCTTTCGACCTTTCTCCCCTTCGCCCCCTCCCTTTGGGAGGAGGTGATTCGGGCGCGGGTTCCCGCCCGCCATTTCGAGTTGAACCGGCAGGCCTTTTACCTGGGCCGGGCCCAGGTGGAGAGTCAGGGTGAGCAGATGCCCCATTGAGGGAGAAGCCGACGTCTATGCCGCGGCCGGCCTGGCCCGGGAGATGGCCCGGGAGATGGGCTTTGGCAACGCCGATGTCGCCCGCATCGAGATCGCGGTGCGCGAACTGGCCTTGAACATCGTCCGCCACGCCGGCCGGGGGGAGATTCACCTGCGCGAGGTGACCTCGGAGCACCGTCGGGGATTGGAAGTCGAGGCCGTGGACCAGGGCCCCGGCATCGCCGACGTGGAACTGGCCCTCCAGGATGGCTACAGCACCGGCGGCAAGGGGTTGGGTTCGGGGCTTCCGGCCGTGCGTCGGCTTATGGACACCTTCGAGATCGAGACGGCCCCGGGCCAGGGCACCCGCGTGCGGGCCCGGCGCTGGCTGCGCCGGCCCACCGACTGGCTGCGGCGCTGGTGGGAACGGAGGTAGGGTATGGACCGGACGGCCCCGGAGTTGACCCCTCAGGAAGAGGAACTGCTGGGCGAGGTGGGACGTCGCCTGTGGGAGCGCCTTCCGGCCCTGACCGCCCAATGGGCCGGGGCCCTGGACGACCTCCTGGCGGCCGGGGAAGTAGAAGCCGCCGTGGACGTGCGCCAGGAGGCCCTTTCCGCTGCCCATACCCTTCTCCAGTCCCTCTCGGAGGGCCGGCCGGCCGAGGGTTGGGAATCCGCCCGGGCCTGCGGCGCGGAGATGGCCCGACACGGCCTCAGCCTCGCCCTCCTGGAGGGCTGGCTTTCGACGCTGCGACAGAGCCTTCTGACCGCTCTCTCCCAGGCCTATGCCGATGACCCCCGCCTGGACCAGGCCATCGTGGCCCTGAGCAAATTCCTGGCCCCTTACCTCCTCCGGGTCACCGGCAGTTTCAGCGACGGCCAGCGCCGCCTCCTCCTGGAGCAGCAGGAGGCCCTTCGCCGGACCTACGAGGAGGCCCGGCGAAGGGTGGTCGAACTGGAGGTCCTGAACGAAGTCGGGCGGGCCATCAGTTCGACCATGGAACTGGAGGAACTCCTGGAACTTGTTTACCAGCAGACCAGCCGGCTGATGGAGACCTCCAACTTCTACATCGCCCTCTGCGATTGGGAAACCCGCACCCTGCACTTTGAAATTGACCAGGAGGAGGGGATACGCCAGCCCAAGAGCATCCTGAGTATGGAACAGGGGCTGACCGGCTACATCGCCCGGACAGGTCGGCCGCTTCTCTTCCCCTATGGCCCCGACGAATTCCTCCGGGAACAGGGCATCGCCCGTATCGGCCGGCCTTCCAAATCCTGGCTGGGCGTGCCCATGCTCTTTCGCGACCGGGTGGTCGGGGTGATCGCCGTACAGAGTTACGTCCAGGAAGGGGCCTATGACGAAGGGCACCTCCGCATCCTTTCCACCATCGCCTCCCAGGCCGCCGTGGCCGTCCAGAACGCCCGCCTCTACTGGGAGGCCCGCCGGCGGGCCGAGGAGATGGAGGCCCTCTACCGGATCGGGATGGCTTCGGCCGGACGCCTGAGCCTGGAGGAAATCCTGCAATCGGTCTACGACCAGGCCGGCGTGGTGATGGATACCTCCGGCTTCTACGTGGCCCTCTACGACCCCAAAGAGGAGGTCATCTCCTTCGAACTCGTGTACGATCGGGGGCAGAGGCTTCCCCCCTTCCGGGCCGAAAAGGGCGGCCTGACCGGCTGGGTGCTGGACCATCGGAAAACGCTCTTCGTCCGCGACTGGGAGAAAGAGGCCGGCGAGGAGTTGCGCCGCATCGCCATCCCTCTGGGGGAACCGGTGCGTTCCTGGCTGGGGGTGCCGATGCTGGCCCGGGGCGAAGCCATCGGCGTCATCGCCGCACAGAGTTATCAGCCGGGGGCCTTTGACGAGCACCACCGGCAGGTGCTGGAGATGATCGCCCATCAGGCGGCGGCGGCCATCGAAAGCGCCCGCCTCTATCAGGAGGTCCAGCAGCGGCTGCGGGAAGTGGATGCCCTTCTGGAGGTCAGCCGTTCGCTCAGCCCGATGCTGGAGTTGGAGAAACTCCTGCCCTCGGTGCTGGAGGCGGCGATTCGCACCATCCCGCCGGCGGAGCGGGGTTCTGTCTTCCTGCTGAACGAAAGCGGCGAACTGGTCATCGCCGCCCAGCAGGGGTACGCCCCGGAGGTGGTGGAGCAGGTCCGCCTCCGTCCCGGAGAGGGGTTTGCCGGATGGGTCTTTCAGGAGGGACGCAGCGACATCGTGGTCGATCCCCGGCAGGACCCGCGCTTTCGGGCGGCCCCGGCCAGTAGCGAGATTCGCTCCATGATGGCTGCTCCCCTGCGGGGACGGGAAGGCATCATCGGGGTGATCAGCCTGGACAACTGCTCCCAGACGTGGGCCTTTTCCCCCTCCGACCTGCGCCTGCTCGACGGGCTGGCCCAGCAGGTCTCCATCGCGGTCGAAAACGCCCGCCTCTACCAGGAGGCCCGCCGGCGGGTGGCCCAACTCTCCGCCCTCCAGGAGGTGGGATTGAAACTGGCCTCCACCCAGAACCTCTCGGAGATCCTGGAGACCATCGCCGACGCGGCCCTGGAACTGCTCCGGCCCAACAACGTGCTGATCTTTCTCTACGATGCCGTCCGAAACGAGTTTACCCTGGGCACAGGGGCCAGCGCCTCGGGGGAGCGGGGACTGCTGGCTCCCATGCCCCGGAAGAACGGCCTGACCGCCACCGTCGCCCATAGCGGAAAGATGATGGTGGTCGAGGATGTGCCCGGCCATCCCCTGTACGCCCAGGAACGGGAACATATCGGCGAACTGCGTTCGCTGGCCAGTGTGCCCCTGGTGCGGGCCGGGGAGGTGGTGGGAGTGCTCAACGTGGCCTACTTCGTCCCCCACCATTTTACCGAAGAGGAACTCTCCCTCCTGCAGACCTTCGCCGACCAGGCGGCCGTAGCCGTGGCCAATGCCCATATGTTTCGTAAAATGCAAAATTTGTTGCAAGAACTTCAGGAGACGACCGCAACCCAGTCCCAGTTGCTTCACCTCATTCAGGAACTGGCCACGCCGGTGGTGCCCTTGAGGGAGGGGGTGTTGCTGATGCCGCTGGTGGGGAGCATTGACAGCCAGCGCGGCCGGCAAATCCTGGAACGGCTGATGGGGGAGGTGGAGAAGGAGCGGGCCCAGGTGGTCCTGGTGGACATCACCGGCGTGCCGGTGGTGGATACGGCCGTAGCCCAGATGCTTCTTCAGGCGGTGCAGGCGGTGCGCCTCCTGGGAGGGGAGGCGGTGCTGGTGGGCATCCGGCCGGAGGTAGCCCAGACGCTGGTCGGCCTGGGGGTGAGCCTCCAGGGCATCGTGACCCGGGCCAGCCTGCGGGAAGGGCTGGCCTATGCCCTGGCCCGTGTTGGCCGGCGCCGGCCGGCCGTTCCGGCCGTCCCTCCGCCGCCTCCGCCCCGGCCGGGGAGAAAGGGGTAAGATGGGGGCGGCCGCCGTTTCGCCGGTGCCCCGGCGCGCACCCGGCGGGAGAAAAGGACTTGCCAAAACGGCCAGGATGTGGTATAGAACGGTCGTTGCCAGAATGGCGGGGGGAAAACGATGAGCAGGCTCCAATTCTTTCCAGGGCTCGCCCCGGAAGAGCGGGAGCGGCGCCTGCGCCTCTTCCGGACGCTCCTCCTGGTGCAGTTGGGGGCCACGGCCTTTCTGATCGCCGTGATCCTCTCTGACACCCTGCCGGAGTATCCTCAATATACCTTTATGGTAGGGCTTTCTCTGTTCACCGCTGCCCTCTCCGTCCTCGGCTACTTCCTGGCCCGGCGGGTGAACTACCACCTGGGGGCCCTCTTCCTTCTTCTGGCCCTCCTGGCCATGTTGCTCTTTAGCGTGGCCTTTTACGGCAGCCGTGGGCCGATTCCCTTCCTCCTGGTCTGGCCGATCATGGTGGCCGCCATCCTGCTGGAGCCGCCCCTGACCCTGGCGGTCACCACCCTGGCCGCCCTGGCCTACCTGGCCATCTCCTTCCTGGAACTCTACCAAATCTGGACCATCCCCATCTTCCAGGCCCGCGTTGACCTCTTTGCCCTCTGGCACCGGCCCCAAGAACCGTTTGTGTTCCGGCGCTATCTGAACGACACGGCCAACGTGGTGATCACCTATTATGCTGCCGCTTTCCTCTCCTGGATCTCCTCCCGCAGCCTTCGCCGGGCGGCGGAGCGTTCCCAGGCCCAGGCGGCCGAACTGGAGCGCTATCGCCTCGGCCTGGAGGAGCAGGTGGCCGCCCGCACGGCCGAACTGAGCCGGGCATTGGAGCAACTCCAGGCCAGTATCAAAGTCATCCGGGAGGTCGGCAGCCCGGTGCTTCCCATCTGGGAGGGGGTGATTCTGACCCCGCTCATCGGCACGATGGACAGCGAGCGGGTGCGTATGGTGATGGACCAGGTGCTCCACGGCATCGCCCGGCAGCGGGCCCGGGTGGCCATCCTGGACATCACCGGCGTGCCCATGGTGGATACGGCGGTGGCCAACGCCCTGGTGCAGACGGCCCAGGGCGCCCGCCTGCTGGGGGCAACGCCGGTCCTGGTGGGCATCCGCTCCGAGGTGGCCCAGACGCTCGTCGAACTGGGGGTGAACCTCCAGGGCATCGTCACCCGGGCCAGCCTCCAGGAGGGGCTGGAGTATGCCCTGCAGACGTTGGGGGGCGAGGCCCCCGTGCCGGCCTCTGGGGAACCCCCGCGTTCGCTCCGGGTTACGGAGGGCAGGCGATGAAGTGGTGGCGGCGACAGGGGCTGCGCTTCAAGGTGGCGGTGGGGCTGGTCCTCACCCTGCTCCTGGTGCTGGGCGGGACGCTCTACGGCATCGACCGCTACGTGGAGGGGCAACTCTGGGCCCGGGAAGTGCATGTGGCGACCCAGATGAACACCCTGGTCGGGGCCGGCCTGAGCAACGCCATGGTGACCAAGCAGCAGCAACAGGTGCCCGAGATGCTGCGGAACCTGGGCCGGCCGGAGGAAACCCACATCGAGGACATCGCCATCTTTGCCAAACGGGAGGAACCGGAACGGGTGGCCTATCTGCGGAGCGTCCTGGTCTGGTTCGTCGGCGACTTCCCGGGCCGGCGCACCATCCCCCGGCAGGCGCTGGAGAAGGAACAGGTCAGCGCCGGCTGTTGGGAGTGCCACCAGTGGCCTCCGGAGCAGCGGCCGGCGGCGGTCAGGGTCAACCTGGAGGGCCAGGAGGTTTTGCGGAGCGTCCTGCCGCTGAAAAACGAACCGGCCTGCCAGCCCTGCCATGGCTCCCAAAAGCCGTTGCTCGGCATCAGCCTGGTGGATTTCGGTCTGGACACTTACCGGGGCATCACCGGGACGACGCGCCTCGTCCTGGCCGGCGGCGGCGGACTGGTCATCATCCTGGTCGTGGTGGTCCTCTACCTCCTGTTGAACCGCCTGGCCCTCCGTCCGCTCCGCGAACTGGTGCCGTTGACCCAGGCGGTCACCCGGGGGGAGTGGGAACGCCAGGTGGAGGTGCGCAGCGCCGATGAGATCGGGCAACTGGGCCTGGCCCTGAACGAGATGACCGCCCAATTGGCGCGGACCTATGCCGATCTCCAGCGCGCCCGGGCCGAGCAGGAGGAACGGGCGGCGGCCCTCCGCCGGGCGCAGGAGGAGGTGGAGCGCGGCCGGGAGGAGCAGGAACGCCTGCTGGAGACCATCCGGGCCCTTTCCACGCCGGTGGTGCCGGTGCAGCGGGGCGTCCTGGTCATGCCGTTGGTGGGGGTGATCGACCAGGCGCGGGCCCAAAGCATCACCACCGCCCTCCTGGAGGCCATCGAGCGAGAACGGGCCCGCTTCGTCCTTCTGGACATCACCGGTGTTCCGGTGGTGGATACCGCTGTGGCCCAGGCCCTCATCCAGGCCGCCCAGGCCAGCCGATTGCTGGGTGCGGAGCCGGTGCTGGTGGGCATCAGCCCACCGGTGGCCGAGACGATCGTCTCTTTGGGGGTGGACCTTTCCGCCCTGGTCACCCGGGCCGACCTCCAGAGCGGTGTGGAATATGCCCTGAACCGGATGCGGACCTCCGGAAGGCCGGGCGCGGGCGGGAAGAAATGATGTCCTGCCTCCAGTTGCGCCTCCTGGCGGGATGTGCTATCATATGGCCCACCAGCGGACGAGGCCCGACAGTTTGAAGGAGGAATTGGGTGGAGCGCCAGAGCGAACTCCTTCGCCAAGCTGCCGGCAGATTCCGTCCGAAGGAGATTGAGATGCCGTCCATCCCTGGACCGCGTTCTCTCTCGGCCGCGCTGGGGACGCCGCCGGACGCTCCTCGGGGCCGAGGGCCCTGGGAAGCGATGTTCTGAGGGAGGTAGAGTCCATGAAGCCGACTCTGGCCGCGTTGCTTGCCGAGAACCGCCCGCGAGTCGTTCAGGAACTGGCCAAGAAGATGGGAGAACGGGCCGGCCCGACCTATGCCGCCCTGTCTCCGGAAGAACTCCTGCCGCGTATGGAAGCCGCCTTCGAGGCGATGTACCAGGCGGTCGATCAGGGGAAACCGGAGGTGCTGAACGATTTTGTCTCCGCCTCGATGCGCCAGCGGATGGCGGAGCGCTACGCTCTGGAGGAGATGCAGACCCTGCTCTCCCTCCTGCGCCAGGTCGTACTGGGGCTGGTGGATTCCGCCTACGGCGATGTGCCGGAGCAACGTCTGGCCGCTTCCCGTACCGTGGAGGAGCTGAGCCACGGAGCGCTTCAGCAGGCCTTCCAGGTCTACCTGGAGGCCTATGAGGAACAGGTGGAACTCCAGAGGCGCACCCTGAGCGAACTCTCCACACCGGTCATCAAGGTCTATGAAAACGTCCTGGTCCTCCCGCTGGTCGGGGCCATCGATACGGAGCGGGCCCGGCGAATTATGGAAGAGTTGCTCACCGGCATCACCCGCCATCAGGCCGAACTGGTGATCATCGACATCACCGGTGTGCCGGTGGTGGATACGGCCGTGGCCAACCACCTGATTCAAACCATCAAAGCGGCGCGGCTGCTCGGCGCCCGTTCGATTCTGGTGGGCATCAGCGGCGAGGTGGCCCAGGCCCTGGTGCACCTGCAGATCGACCTCTCCGGCGTGGTCACCCGCTCCAACCTGCAGGCGGGCATCGAATACGCCCTGGAGCAGATGGGCCTGGAGATCGTCCCGCGCAGCCTCCCGACCGGGGTTCCGGAGGAGGCCGTCGAGGAGGCCGGCCGGTAGGCCCAAGGAGAGAATCGTATGGCGACCCCGCTGATTCGTATCCCGATTTTGCAGATCGAGGACTTTTTGGTGGCCTCCATCCAGGTGGCCCTGCACGACCGCAGCGCGGTGCAGTTCCGGGATGACCTCCTGCAGCGGATTCACGAGACCAAGGCCAAAGGGCTGATCATCGACCTGACCGCGGTGGACATTGTGGACAGTTTCATCGGCCGGCTGATCGGGGATGTGGCGGAGATGGCCGCCCTGATGGGCACGCGGGTGGTGGTCTCGGGATTGCAGCCGGCCGTAGCCATCACCCTGACGGAATTGGGGCTGGAACTGCCGGGCATCATCACCGCCCTCAACCTGGAAAAGGGCATCTCCATCCTGCGGCGACTGACCCGCCAGGAGGAAGAAGACCAGGGATGAGCGAACGGACCCTTCTCATCCGCAGCGACCTCGATATCGTCAGCGCCCGCGTCGAGGGCCGGGACCTGGCCAAGGCCCTGGGCTTTGGCACCATCGACCAGGCCCGAATCGCCACGGCCATCTCCGAATTGACCCGCAACATCGTCCTCTATGCCGGGGAGGGCACGGTCACCCTGCGGGCCATCGAGCGGGGAAATAAAAGGGGAATCGAGGTCGTCTGCGAGGACCACGGCCCCGGCATCGAGGATGTGGACCTGGTCATGCGGGACGGCTACAGCACCTCGCGGGGGCTGGGCATGGGCCTGCCTGGGGCCAAGCGTTTGATGGACGAGTTCGAAATCCAGTCCCAGGTGGGGAAGGGCACCCGGGTTACGGCACGGAAGTGGTTGCGATGAAGTACGGCGTCGTTTCCCGCCCCAAGGCCAATCGCGAAGTCTCCGGCGATGCCTATCTGGTTCTGGAGGAGGAGGAGTTTACCCTGTGTGCCCTGGTGGACGGGCTGGGCAGCGGGGAAGAGGCCGCGCACGCTTCCCGGCGGGCCGTGGAGTGCATTCGAGAAAACCGGACTCTCCCGCTCCTGGAGGTCCTGCGGGCCTGTCATTCGGCCCTGCACAACACGCGGGGGGTGGTGATGGGGCTGTTGCGGTTGGAGGCGGCCGGCCGGGTCCGTTACGCCGGCGTGGGCAACATCGGCATCTGGGCGCTTTCGCAGGAGCCGTTTCGCCCCATCTCCTACAACGGCATCGTGGGCTACCGCCTGCCCCGGGTGCACGAATTTGTGGGAACCTGCCATCCGGGGGATACCTTTATCCTCTATAGCGATGGCGTGGACGACCGCTTTCGCAGCGATGAAGCCTTGCTTCGGGAGGAGCAAGACCCCCAGCGCCTGGCCGAGGCCATTGCCGGGCGCTACGGCCGGGACGACGACGTCTGTGTGCTGGTCGTTCGGTGAGCGTGGTGTTGTATATCTCTCCTCGGGCGCGCGGCGGCGTGGACGTATGGATGGAGAACATCCAGCAGGCCATGGAACGCGCCCATCTGCCCTGCCGATTGCGTTTCCTGCCCCACTTCTATAACTTTGCCCCCTTTCTCCTGCCCCTGGCATTGCGGGGCGATTGGCCCGGCCCGGCCCGGCTGGTGCACAGCGGTTCGCGGGCGGGCTATTTCCTGCGCGCGCCCGGCCGGCCGCTGGTGGTGACGGTGCATCATCTGGTGGCCGACCCCTCCTACCGCCCCTACACCCGGCCGGCTCAGCGCCTCTTCCATCGTCTGGAACGGCTCTACGACGGCCTCTCCATCGCCCATGCCGGGGCCGTGGCCTGCGTCAGCCGCTATACCCGGGAGCAGGTGGTCCGCCTGTACGGCCGTACCGATGCCCGGGTGGTCTATAACGGCATCGACACCGATTTCTTCCGTCCCCCGCCGAAGCGGCCGGCCGCACCTCCCTTCCGCCTCCTCTTTATCGGCAACCGCACCCGGCGCAAAGGGGCCGACCTTTTGGACCCCCTCCTGGAGCAACTGGGGCCGGGCTATGAACTGGCCTACAGCGGCGGCCAGCGGGGGAATGAGGTGCCCATCCGTTCCCCTCGGGCGGTGGCTCTGGGGCGATTGGACCGGCCGGGGCTCCTCCAGGCCTATCACACCGGCCACGTCCTCCTTTTCCCTTCCCGGCTGGAGGGCTTCGGCCTGGCCGTGGCCGAAGCCATGGCCTGCGGCCTGCCGGTGGTGGCGGCCCGGACCTCTTCGCTGCCCGAACTGGTCGTCGAGGGAGAAGGGGGATTCCTCTGCCCCCCGGACGACGTGCCGGCCCTGGCCGAGGCGGTACGCCGCCTGGCCGGCGACCCGGCCCTCTGCCGGCGGATGGGCGAGTTCAACCGGGCCCGGGCCGAGGCGCTCTTCTCCTACCCCCAGATGGCCGAGGGCTACCGGGCCCTCTACGAGGCCCTGGGGGTCTCTTTTCCGGGAGGCAACCGTGGAACTTGACTACAGCCGGGCCATACCCGTGCAGAATATTCCCCAGGAGTATGCCTTCATCGCCGCCCAGCGTTGCCCATGCACCGGGCAGCTGGAGGTTACCCGCCAGGCCCTGGTCTTCCATGCGGGCCAGCCCTATGATCTCCTCTTCGCCGTCTGCCAGCGGTGCGGCCAGGAACACCGCTTCCTGTTCGATATCCGGTCTTTTTTCGGGAAATAGCCTCAAAGAGGAGGAGCGCGATGCCGATCCGTGAAGCCGAGGTCATCTGGTTCAACGGGCGTTTCGTGCCCTGGCAGGAGGCCCGTATCCACGTCCTCTCCCACGTGGTCAGTTACGGCTCCAGCGTCTTTGAGGGCATCCGGGCCTATGCCACCCCCCGCGGGCCGGCCGTCTTCCGCCTCCTGTCCCACCTGCGGCGCCTCTACGACTCGGCTCGCATCTACCGGATGGAGGTCCCTTTCCCAACGGAAGAACTGGCCCGGGCTGTCTGTGAGACGGTGCGGGCCAACCGCCTTTCCTCCGCCTACATCCGCCCCATCGTCTTTCGGGGCTATGGCGAACTGGGGGTCAACCCCCTCGGCTGCCCGGTCGAGGTCGTCGTGGCCGCCTTCGAGTGGGGGCGCTACCTGGGGCCGGAGGCGCTGGAAAAGGGGGTGGACGTGCGCATCTCCTCCTGGATGCGCATGGCTCCCGACACCTTTCCGGCCATGGCCAAAGCCGGGGCCAACTACATGAACGCCCAACTGATCAAGATGGAGGCGCTGCACGACGGCTACGAGGAAGGCGTCGCCCTGGACACCTCCGGCCACCTGAGCGAGGGGAGCGGGGAAAATATCTTCCTGGTGCGCGACGGCGTCCTCTATACCCCGCCGCTCTCCGCTTCCATCCTGCCCGGCATCACCCGAGATAGCGTCATCACCCTGGCCCGGGAACTGGGCCTGACCGTGGTCGAACAGCCCCTTCCGCGCGAGTTCCTCTACATCGCCGACGAGGCCTTTTTCACCGGGACGGCAGCCGAGATCACCCCCATCCGCTCGGTGGACGGAATTCCCATCGGCTCCGGAAGCCGGGGTCCGGTTACCGCCCGGCTTCAGGAGGCTTTCTTCGCCATCGTAGAGGGGCGGGTTGAGGACCGCCATGGCTGGCTGACGCCGGTCGGATAGAGGGATCGATGGGAAATCGAACCATCCGTCCTCTGCACCGCTGGGAAGTAACCCCGGAGGAAGCCGTCGCCCTGCAGCAACAACTGCGCCGGCAGGTGGTGTTGCAGGCCGACCTGGGTCGGGTGGAGCGGGTGGCCGGGGTGGACGTCTCCTTTCGGGGAGACAGGGCCCGCGCCGCCGTGGTCATCCTCTCCTTTCCCCAACTGGCGGTGGTGGAGCGGGCGCTGGCCGAGGTGCCGGTGACTTTCCCCTATATCCCCGGACTGCTCTCCTTTCGGGAAGGGCCGGCCGTCCTGGCCGCCTTCGAGAAACTCACCCTCTGGCCCGACCTGGTCATCTTCGACGGCCAGGGCCTGGCCCATCCCCGCCGCTTCGGCCTGGCCTGCCACCTGGGCCTTTTCCTGGACCTCCCGAGCATCGGCTGCGCCAAGTCGCGTCTCTGCGGGTCCTACCGGGAGCCCGGTCCCTTCCGCGGAGAGTGGACCCCGCTCTATGACGGAGAAGAAGTCATCGGTGCCGCCTTGCGCTCCCACCCGACGAAGGACGTGCTCTTTGTCTCCCCCGGCCACCGCATGGACCTGGAGACGGCCATTCGCTACGTCCTGGCCTGCTGTACCACCCATCGCCTGCCTGAGACGACGCGGTGGGCCCACCGGCTGGCGGGAGGAGGTTCCTGAAGGAGGCCGGGGCATTTCAGGGCAAGGGGCGACGAAACGGAAGGAGAAAGGCCTTCACCGCCTGCAAAAAAGGCCCCGGACATTCCTCCTGGGGAATATGACCACAATCGGGGATGACCCGAAGTTCGGCCCGGGGGAGTTCCCCCGCCAGGCGGATGCTCTGTTCGGTGGGAACGATGCGGTGGACGGTGATTCCACCCACTTCCACAAAGCGGCTATCGGGGTCGGCCAGTTCCTGGGGCAGGACCACCCCCTCCAGGGGAGGAACGGGCACCAGGAAGGGGCCGACCAGGGGGAGGAATAGAAATGCCCCCAGGGCGATGAGCAGTCCGCGAAGCCAGGGCTTCATATCCCCTGCTCCTCCAGGATTTTCCGAACCTGCGCGGCAACATCGGCGCTGGCAGCGTCGTCGGTCAGAAATTCGATCTCTTCCGGCCGGGAAATCCCCAGGCCCAGGAAGACGGCCCGGGCGATCTGTTGCTGGGCAAAGATCGTGCCCCTGGTCACTTCCGGTGTCGTGCCCAGGAGCCGCAGAATCGCTATCCCCACGGCATCCAGCGCGACCCGGTCGGTCCCCGCCAGCACCACCTCCGCCTGCACCCGCTTTCCCCGGTCCGGCCCGCCGCTGGTAAAGGCTTCCACCCCGTCCACCACGACCAGCGCCGGCCGGTAGGCGGTGTTGATTTCGGCGATCATCCGCCGCTGGTGGGGCGAGGCGTGCAACTCCTGCATATAGTCGTACCCGTCCGGCCCGTACCGGGCGACCATCCCCACCGAGTTCTTCAGGGAAAGGGTAAAGTGGCCGCCGTAGGCGTGGGTCTTCAGGCAGCAGGTCTGGACGACCGCCCCGGCCTCCAGGATGGGGCGGGCGAAGAGGAAGCCCCGTTGCCAGTGGCTTCCGGGCGGTTGCACCAGCACCCAGTCCTCTGCCCCCAGTTCATCCAGGACCAGCGCGGTGAACCCCAGTTCATCGGCCATCCGGAAGATGCCCTTGGCCTTCATCACCTGGCGGGTGTCCCCCATTCCGCTGCGGTCGGCCACGGTGATGGAACGGGCGCCCCACTCCCAGAGGGCCTCCACCAGGGTGCGGAGGACGTCGTTGTGGGTGGAGCCTGGGGCCGGGTCGGCACTGTTGAAGTTCGGCTTAAGCAGGACGGCCTTGCCCTCGACCGGGTTGATGCCCAGGAGGGCCAGGGCCCGGCGCACCCCCTCGGCCCGGTCGGCCGTCTTGACCAGGGCCACCCGGGCCGGCCGCTCCACCGGAGGAGGCGGGGGAGGGGTAAGCACCACGGGGGATGGCGCGGGCGAGGTCGGGGTCGGCGTGGCCCGGGTGGGGGACGGCGAGGGGGTGGAAACCGCCGGGGATGCCGCGGTCGGAGCCGGAGAAGGAGGTGAGGTCGGGGTTCGTCTGCCCTCCGGCGTGGGCGTGGCCCCCGGCGAAACCCGCCGGCAGGCCGCCAGAAAAAGCGCCAGGCCGGCGATTCCCAGGCCGATCAGAAAGTCGCGTCGAGCGCATTGGAGATCGGCAGACGTCGGCTCTTGCATCGAGCACCTCCTGGCCAGGACCTTTGCCCAGATGGGACGGAATCTTCTACGTCAAGCATATCACCGTCAGCGCCGCTGTCAAGGGGGCATCGCGGGATGCCTGCCCCAATCCGGCCCCTGCCTCAATGTTCCTCCTCGCCGACGATGGTGAACTCCCGGCCGGCCCGCTCCCCCAACGGCATCCGCCCGTACCCCAGCCCGCCGGGGAGCATCTCCACCCCGCGCCCGCTGTTCACCACCACCACCG
>Ga0078972_1003995_pt1 | contig 42248 bp, 39 predicted proteins | sample YelNatPaOPGAMG01_FD_67568 | JGI IMG/M metagenome (GOLD analysis project Ga0078972, IMG submission 67568) | Hot spring thermophilic microbial communities from Obsidian Pool, Yellowstone National Park, USA - OP-RAMG-01 (SPADES assembly) (version 2) | ecosystem: Environmental > Aquatic > Thermal...
GGATTCATGGTGTATCCTCCTTTCAAGCTCATCTGAGCTTTTTTTGAATCCATATAAAAGGAAGGATACACCATTTTCCTTTATTTTCAAGAACAATTTCCACACTTTTAAGTATATTCCCCAATGGTAAGAAATAATTGACAATTACAAGAGAATTAAATATCATAAAAAGGGGACATACCGCTTTGGAATTAAGGGGACATTTTGGCTTTAGAATAACATAGGCATTTATTGCTTATTCCACCCTTGACAAATGACTATTTTTCCTTAAAATTATATACTTGGATTTATGAATATTAATGAATATCTCGCTGAGAAGAAACAAATTGTGGATGCGGCACTGAAAAAATATTTCAGTGATACCAATCCATTCTTTGAAATTATGTACTATTCCCTTGACCGGGGTAAAAGGATAAGGCCCATCCTTGCCATAGCGAGTTATGAGGCAAACGGTGGCAAGGATATTAATGAAATAATCCCCATCGCCTGCGGGCTTGAATTGATACACACCTATTCCCTTATCCACGATGACCTTCCGGCAATGGATAATGATGATTATCGTCGGGGTAAGGAATCAGCACATAAAAAATTTGGCGAAGCCATTGCCGTGCTTTCTGGTGATGGGCTATTTGCCTATGCCTTTGAATTATTCGCACAATCAGAAGACCACTCTCCACAGAGAATTAGAATAGTAAGAGAGGTGAGTGAGGCAGTAGGTCCAAAGGGTGTTGTATATGGGCAGGTCCTTGATATACAGGAGCATAAAGATTTAAATCCAAAATCCTTACGACAAATTCATCTAAACAAGACCGCAAAATTTATTGCCTTATCAATAAAGGTTGGTGCGATAATGGCAGAAGCACCTGAAGACAGAATAAGAATACTGGAAAAGGCAGGTTTATATCTCGGCATACTCTTTCAGTATACAGACGATATCCTTGATGTGACAGGCAAGAAAGAGAAACTGGGCAAAACACCGCAAAAGGATATCTTACAGGAAAAACTGACTGCACCAAGGGTTTATGGGCTTTCTGGTGCAAAATTTCGTGCCCAGAGATATGCAACCCGCGCAAAAAATCTTTTCAATCAACTGGGAAGAAATTTTGAAATATTCAGCGCAATCACTGATTTTGTCCTCAATCGAACATTCTAATATGGAATTTCATTATATTTTGGAATAAATTTTTTAAACAAAGACAAATGGCATTACTTGAAAAGATAAACAGACCCGATGACTTAAAAAAATATTCAGTTGAACAACTCCAGGTGCTCGCAAAAGAAATTAGAGAAGAAATTCTAAAGACTGTGGCAAATAATGGTGGACACCTGGCACCATCATTAGGAGTTGTAGAATTAACCCTTGCTATTTATCGGGTATTTGACGGTGAAAAAGATAAAATAATCTGGGATGTGGGGCATCAGACCTATGCCCAGAAATTGATTACAGGCCGGAGAGAATCATTCTCAACCTTAAGAACCTACAAAGGTATCAGTGGATTTCCCAAAAGGGAAGAATCAAAATACGACCATTTTAACACTGGCCATTCTTCAACCTCTTTATCTGCAGCCGCGGGCTTTGCCATTGCCAGAGATTTTAAGGGAGATAAATATCATATCATTAGTGTGATCGGTGATGGTTCGCTTGGTGCTGGTATGGCATTTGAAGCATTAAATTATATCGGGCAATTAAAAAAGGATGTCATTGTAATTCTCAATGACAACGAAAGATCTATCGGCGAAAGTGTCGGTGCTTTATCACAATATCTCACAAAAATCATAACTACAAGAACTTACAATAGATTCCGTGATGACCTCTGGGTATTTTTCGGAAAATTCCCACCATTTTTCCGGGATCGGGCAAGAAATTTTGCGAAAAGAATTCAGGAAGGACTGAAAGGTTTATACTCACCTTCGGTGATATTTGAGGAACTCGGTTTCAGGTATATTGGGCCCCTCAATGGACATAGATTAAACGAACTCATTGATACATTCTCAAGGGTGAAAGATATGCATGGACCGAGATTGATCCATGTCGTAACAAAAAAAGGAAAAGGATATAAGATTGCTGAAGAAGCACCGGAAAGATTCCATGGTATCGGACCATTTGATATCAATACTGGAGAAGAGAAACAGAAATCCAATTCATATACAAAGGTCTTTGGTGATGCACTTGTAAAATTTGCCGAGAAAAATGAAAAAATAGTGGCAATAACTGCAGGGATGTGTCTGGGAACCGGGTTGAAAGATTTCTCATTAAAGTTTCCTGAGCGATTCTTTGATGTGGGTATCTGTGAACAGCACGGAGTCACAATGGCAGCTGCACTTGCGCTTGAAGGTTATATCCCGGTCTGTGCAATATATTCAACATTTCTCCAGCGCGCCTATGACCAGATAATCCATGATGTATGTCTCCAAAATGCACCTGTGATATTCGCGATTGACCGTGCGGGACTTGTTGGAGAAGATGGACCAACCCATCATGGTCCTTTTGATCTATCTTATCTTAACTGCATTCCTAATATGGTGATATGTGCACCCAAAAATGGTGGAGAACTGGTCTCCCTCTTAAAGACGGCAATAGAATATCGTAAAGGACCTTTTGCCATTCGTTATCCACGCGGCAGTTGTGAACCTCCGGACAATTTTAATATGCAACCATTTGAAATCGGCAAATGGGAAGTTCTGAATCAGGGCAAAGAAATTGCGATAATTGCCTGTGGCTCAATGGTTCAGGTATGCTTTGAAGTCTTACCTTTATTACAAAAAAATAAAATAAATCCATTTCTAATAAATGCCCGATTTGTTAAACCATTTGACTATGAATTGCTTGAACGAATTACTCAAGAAATAAAAATAATATTTGTCGTTGAAGAAAACACCTTTATCGGCGGGTTGGGAAGTATAATTGCAACTTATCTATCAAAGAAAGGTTCAGCAATTAAAGTCCACACCATCTCACTGCCAGATAAATTTATTCAACATGGTGCAAGGAATATTCTCCTCAGCATAGTTGGTCTTGACACCAAATCCATTGCGGATAGAATTATTAAACTGCTATGACTTTATTTTTAATTCTTTTAATAAATCAGTTCACCCAGCCTTATGAGATAAAGACATTTGTCACTTCGGATGCACAATACATTATCTATGCACGGTTTTATCAGGGTGAATTAATCAGCATTGATAGTATTGTGCCAATGTCCAGTTATCTTTCGCTCGGGTTAAAAAAGAAGAATCAGCAATTTTTATTAAAAGAACTCCAGAGTGATTTGATCAAAAAAGGTGGATATGCAAATAAAGGATTATTCGGGACATTTGAGGTGCCACTTCCCAAGGGTGGATTCAGTGATTTTATGGGCGAGACAGGCAAACTTGATGTCGGTGGATATATAAAGATTACCCTGGGTGGGACTGAAACATTTTATTCAAATCTGCCACCAGACCAGCAGAGAACTTCACTATTGCCTGAATTGAAGATGGAACAGGAAATGGCAGTAAATCTGGATGGCGAGGTTGGCGACCGTATGAAGGTATTCATTGACCACAATTCAACAAGGGTGGATGAAAATGAAAATAAAATTCGTGTGACCTATAAAGGAAAAGAAGATGAGATACTCCAGGAACTCGAAGGTGGTGATACACAGCTCTCCATTCCCGGGACGAGTTATACCGGTGATATCCCATCACACCAGGGACTCTTCGGGCTTAAATCAACTGCGAAATTAGGACCGGTTGATATTGTTGCAATTGCCTCCAGGGAGCAAACCCAGTTCAGTGAGCAGGAAATAACCGGTGGTGCAGAGAGTATGCCTGATACAATCTGGGCAAGGGATTATCAAAAAAGACAGTTCTTCTGGCTCGGCACGAACGACTCAATCATTGAACTCCGGATTTTTGTTGATGATGGCAATCCAGCGAATAATAATAATGGTATCACGCGCTATGCCTATGCCTATCTTGATCTTAATGATGATAATGTTCCGGATGACACCACAGAAAAAGAAGAAGGTTATTTCACCCTAAGATATGAAGGTCCGGACCAGGATTATCAATTTTTTGGTAGAAGGGTAAATATCATTGAATTAAAAAACAGCCTTTATAATAATATTGAGGCGCTCGGGGTTTATTATCGCAAAATCAATAATCAGGGTAAAGAGGATACTGTCGGTTTTGTTGGTGCGGATACATTCAGATTAAAACTTATATGTCCGAGGACCTTTAGACCAACATCGCTTACCTGGAAGTATTATGAATTAAAGAATTACTATCGCATCGGTAGTCCCGGTGGCACAGTTGATACAATCAGAATATATCACAATGTTGCAAATGGTATTGATGAAGATATTTATCAGAATAAAACCTTAATATCAACCCTCGGTCTTGATAATGACAACAACAATGTGGTCGACCCATATAATGGATATGGTGGGTTTGATTACAATCGTGGACTCCTCATCTTCCCTGAACCAACACCCTTTATCAACACCAATCTTCCTGAACCAGATTCTGAGGTATATACAAATCCATACTATGCAGTAGGACAGGACAAATATTACATATATACGAAATCCGTTCAGGTAAAACGCATTTTCAGCATTCCATTTAACACAAAAAGGGTAAAGGTTTATATAAATGATGTTCTGGTAGATTCATCTCAATATGTTGTAGATTACACCGAAGGCAAACTTGAATTTTTAAGACCCCTTTCCGTAACGGATAGGGTTCGTATTCAGGCCGAATACTCAACCTTGTTCTCTTTATCCCAGAAATCGCTTATTGGGCTGAGGGCAAATTCAAAAATCTTTGGTGAGGGCAATCTGGGTTCTTCTTTTTTCTATCGCACAGAATCATATCAGACAGCACCTTATGAACATATCCGACTAAATGAAGAACCATATAATAGAATGGTCTGGGAGGCAGACTGTGCCTTACCTGGAAAGATCCCCTATCTAACAGAACTCATTGACAATTTACCTCTTATCCAGACCGAGACCGAATCAAAATTCAATATCAATGTTGAAGGTGCATATTCATTTTCAAATATAAACTCCCAGAATGCGGTCTATCTTGATGATTTTGAAGCCACGACTATAAATCACGCAGTCACATTGACAAAAAGTTACTGGCATCTCTGCTCAAAACCGGTAAATCAGGACACCGGGAATTTCGCCCAAAAAAGAATCATCTGGTATAATCCACCAAGTAAAAATGTATTTCGGATGCAAGACATCTACAATAATCCAACTGACCCCCAGGCGATTGCTGAAGTTTTACAGATCAAATTTACCCCTGATAATCAACAATCCTTTGCCGGCTTAACCCAGTATATCACAAACACAAATCTTGATGAATGTGAAAATATTGAATTGATCGTAAATGGGAAGGGCGGTAAAATGCACATAGAGGTTGCCGAAGAGATCAGTGAAGATCAATTGCGCAGGAATAAAAAAGGCGAACTTGTTGGTATCAATACATTTGAAGATGAAGATAATGCACCAAGGAACTTCTCCTGGGATGCGGTCAATGAAGATAGAGGCCTTGATAATGTTACAGGTAATGATGCCCAGAATGTCAGTGGTGATGATGGAAATGATGATTTTACAGATGAAGATTATTCAGGTGGAATAAACGGCACCGAAGGAAATAGAATATGGGATACCGAAGACATAGACAGAAATGGAATATTCAATTTAAGTTCCAACATATACCATAGTTTTTCAGTCCATCTGGACTCAACAAGATTTCTTGTTGAGGGTGGCTTAAAGAATGGCTGGAAAATGTTTCGTATCCCATTAAAGGATTCACTGGCGCGTGATACTGTCTTTGGCACAATAAACTGGCAAAATATTAAATTTGTTCGTATATGGTTTGATAACTTTTCCCAACCCGAAACCATATACATTCATAAATTGAGTTTAACTGGTAGCCGATGGAAGAATTATGGCATTGCAACCGATGATTCCCTAAATCCCGTTGATACAACAGAAAAATTCGTTATCACGCCGGTAAATACAGAAACCCACACTTATTACAAACCACCCTACCCACTTCCGATCGACCCGCTCACAGGCAAAACAATAAACGAGGGTGGTCTGGAATTCAATCTACTCAATATCAAAGAAAACCACACCTGTATTGCATATCGCCGGGTGGAGACACAGGAAGACTACCGCGGCTATGATACACTTGTATTTTATTTTCGAACCCTGCACTCAAATCCAGAAATTGCCCTGCGCTTTGGTTCGGATTCAAATTACTATGAATATAAAACCAATTATGAATCAGGTATGCTGGGATATAATAACTGGCGAAAATATACGGTGGTGATGGCTAATTTCCCTGAATTGAAGAAAAAAACCGGTGGTGTTGGGAAATTTACTGAAGGTTCTTATACTGTTTATGGAAATCCATCATTACAAAACAATGGTTTCTTTGAAGTAAGAATCACAAATCAATTTACAACGCCACTCACTGATACAATGTGGTTCAATGATATTAAACTTACATCGCCCCAATATGAAGTCGGCAGGATTTTCAGGTCAAACGGCTCATTAAATTTTGCGGATCTCTCCAGTATAACATTTGCTTATTCAGAATCAAATGGTAAATTTAAGAGACTATCTGAATCCAAGGGCATTTCCACATCCGGCCCAGGTAAAAATTACGGAGCAAACGCACTGATTTCACTTGATAAATTTCTACCCCAAACCTGGGGTTTCAGCATTCCACTTGGATTGAGTTATAACCGAAATATTCAGGAACCAAGATACTCATCAATCATTGCATCCGATATTGAATTAGATGATTCAAGTCGTGCACTGGAAAAATCAATGAGCACAGTAAGGGGTTATAACTTAAGTTATTCAAAAAGCGGCTCAAAAAACTGGCTTATGAAGCAAACACTGGATAACCTGAGATTATTCCATGACCGCACAATAAGCATTTCAAATGGTGCCAAAAATGCGGATACATCCGACCTCAGAAATTATCGGGGTGATTACACCATCAGTCCAGAGGTTTCAATAAAATTACTAAAACAATCCATATCCCTTCTTCCCCAGACAATCACCTTTGGTTCTGTGTATACTGATAATCACATAAAGTCGTTGCGCCGTGACAGTCTGAATCAACCATTTAGAACAAGCCCGGGCTATCCCCAGCATAACAAAACAATTACCCCGAGTTTTTCTACAATTTATTCTCCACATAAGATTATATCAACATCTTATAACTTTGCCCAGACAAGGGATTCGGTATCAGAGAAATGGCGTTTCGGTGAGGAAGTCAATCGTTCCCAGACATTCAACAGCCGTATTTCAAAAGATTTGATCATTCTCAATCCATCATTACAATTCGCTTCAAGTTATAACGAAGATCACAGATTTGAACTGCGTAAACCTGACCGCAGGGGTATTAATAATAGTTCAAATATAAGTATTGGCACGACGCTTGATATCAAAAAAATAGTTAAATTCTTCACCCATTTACGCGATGAATCAAAGGATAGTTTGCAGATTCCTGGCTCACCGCTATGGGTTTTAAAACAGATCGAAACCTTTGTTGACCTTCTCCAGAATCCCAGTTTAAATTTCTCGCGGCAAAAATCATCCGGGTATTACAGCAAGGTGAGACCTGATTTAAAATATCAATTTGGTCTTGTTGACACAATCCCGACCGATCAGATCGATCCCAATAGTTATTCAAGCCGAAGCATAGGTGATAACTTTAGTGCGAGTTCGGGCATAAGTTATAAAATATTAAGTCTGAATGGTAGTTATTCAAAACAGATTAGCAGGAGTTTTGGCTACAGTGGAGATGAAAATAGAAGTATTAGTGAATCTTATCCCGACGCAAACCTGAGAATTTTAAACGTGGAGAAAGTTCCAATCTTAAAGAAATATGCCCATAATTCCTCAATAAATATAAGTTTTAGCCAGAATTATCAAAAACTTTACCGTATCCTCCCTGATACTACACCTGAATTGACATCAGACAGCAAAACTCTATCTTTCAATCCACTCCTTGGATGGCAAGTAAACTGGAAAAGAGGTATCACCACAAATACAAGTATCAATTATTCTGAAACACAGAGTCATCAGTATTCTGATGTGTTCATAAACCCAAGCAAATCTGTAAACTGGGGTGGTTCTATCTCCTTTGCCTATACCTTTAGTGCACCAGGGGGGATATCCCTTCCATTGCTCCAGGGGATTAGATTTGCGTCCAATCTCACTACAAATCTTACATACACTTATAACCGGAATACGAGTTATTCAGCATCATTAGAATATCCCAATGAACTTGATATGGATAATCCTGTAGTTGATAATGAAAATAGCAATATTGATCTTTCACTCAGTTATAATTTTTCAACGAGTATCACAGGTGGGGCAACACTGAATTACTCCCGTAATCAGGATCGGGTATTTAACAATAGTTACCGAAGGGTAGGTCTGAATATATGGGCAAATATAAATTTCTAATGACTGGTTTAATATCTTTGTTCTTCATAAGTATTATGAGTGCAAAAGAACCTTATGATTATCTTGTAGAATTCTGTAAATTTGGCAATCGGACAATTGGAACCGAAGGGCACAAAAATGCTTTTAATTATATTATAAAAAATTTAAAAAACCCTGAAATAGATTCTTTTATTATTGATGGTATCTGGCTTTACAATATTTATCAGAAATTTCCCGGGAAAGAACCCTTAATCGGTATTGGGACACACTGGGATTCAGACCGTAACTGCCCTGGAGCCAATGATGGTGGTTCAACCGTAGCATTGCTCTTAAAACTCGCTGATACCCTTTCAAAAAATCCATCTGATATGAATATTCATCTATTGTTTTTTGACGGCGAAGATGTAGAAAAGGCAGAACTTTACGGTTCAACACACTTTGCGGCAAAATGTCTTGACCATTATTCTTTTATATTGATTATTGATATGCTTGGAGATAAGGATATCCAGATATATAAAGAAGGAAATTCCACAAAATTTTTTCCCTCACTTGTCGACTCAATCTGGCAGATAGGGATGATGGAGGCATCGGGCGCTTTTATTCCGGCAATTAAATATTTTATCATTGATGACCATATGCCCTTAATAAAATATGGTATAAGGGCTATTGATATAATAGATTTTGATTATCCTTACTGGGATACCCCATTTGATACGATTGATAAATGCAGTAAAGAAAATTTAAATAAAATATATAAATTTTTATTGAAAATAGTTTATCCTGAATATTGATGAATCACAAAGAGGTCATTGCCTTATCCATTTTGGTCTTCATCCTTTTGATAATAAATATTTTGAATTATACACTATGGAATTCTAATAAAAAAAGTTATGCTTTGATGATAGAAGAAGAAATGAGACAAATTTCAATTAACATAGCAGGTGCTGAGCAATTTGAAATGTTACCCGGAATTGGACCTGCTTTGGCACAAAGGATAGTTGAGTATCGTGAAAAGAATGGTGCATTCAAAAAGATAGAGGATATAAAAAAAGTTAAGGGGGTTGGTGAAAAACTATTTGAAAAAATTAAACCCTACATAAAACTTTAAATCTTTGATAATTGACAAATAATCAAATTAGATTATCATTAATCGTGAATAAAAGATATGATAAAGTGGCCTATCTATTGCTCCTGCCCGCATTGCTTATAATTTTTATATTCCGATTCTACCCAATAATCCAGGCAATAGGGATGAGTTTCTATAACTGGTCTATTGCCGGCCCGCTCAAGTTCCTCTGGTTTAAGAATTATTACAGACTTTTAATAGACCCAAAATTTTATCAATCACTCATAAATACATTCTGGTATGTGCTTGGGGTAGTCCCTCTGACAGTTATTATTTCTGTAATCATTGCCTATCTTTTGAATCAAAAAATCAAAGGCCAGGGAATATACAGAACAATCTATTATCTGCCAGTCGTCACATCCATTGTTGCAATCAGTGTGGTCTGGCGCTGGATATTCAATCCTGACCGTGGCATATTAAATGCATTCTTTGGACTCTTTGATATTACAGGTTTAAAATGGTTGAATGATTCAAGGGGCATATTTGAGGTAATATTAAATACTAAAATCTCTGGATTTTTTGCCGGACCTTCTATCGCACTCTGTTGTCTAATGATAATGGCAATATGGCACAATATTGGATATTGCATCATTATCTGTCTTGCTGGACTCCAGAACATCCCTGCCCAGTATTATGAGGCAGCAAAGATAGATGGAGCAAGGGGCTGGCACTTATTCCGGGACATTACAATTCCGATTCTTTCTCCTACGATATTTTATCTACTCATAACCCAATCAATAATTGCCTTCAATACATTTACCCCAGTCTATGTAATGACCCAACCCCCAGGTGGTCCGCTGGGCACAACGAGCCTGGTTGTATATTATTTATATGAACAATCTTTCCGATTATGGAACCTTGGTTATGCAAATGCCATTGCCTTTGTTGTCTTCATCATCATCTTCACCCTGACAAAACTCCAGCAAAAATTTTTAGAACAAAGGGTTTATTATGAATAAAAAATTCATACATTTGATATTGATATTGGGAACGGTATGGATGGTTCTGCCATTTTTCTGGATGGTATCAACCTCCTTAAAGACCCAGGATGAAGCCTTGAAATTCCCACCAACCATCATCCCGGAAAAACCAATATTCAGCAATTTCATTGAGGCATTCAAGCAGGTTGATTTTACAAGATATTTTATTAACACCATAATAATGACGACAGGCTCTGTCCTGCTTGTTTATTTCACAACCATTCTCTCTGCCTACGCTTTTGCGCGTCTGAGATTCCGAGGCAGAGAATTCATTTTTAGCCTGTTTCTTGCGATGATGATGATTCCAATGCCTGTATATCTTGCCCCCTCCTATGTCATACTCAGCAAATTTCATTTTATTGATACATTCTGGGCATTGATTATCCCCTGGGGTGTTAATATATTCGCAATATTTCTGTTAAGACAGCATTTTAAGTCCCTGCCCCAGGAACTCTTTGATGCCGCAAAAATTGATGGATTAAATCACTGGCAGATCATAAAAAATATCGTCATCCCATTGTCCAGGCCCGTGCTTATAACCATAGGCATCTTTGAGATAATAACAAACTGGAATTCTTTTCTCTGGCCCCTTATTGTGACGCACTCAGATTCAATGCGCACAATTCAAACCGGTCTTGCCTATTTTGCCCAGGCAGAATCAACTAACTATCCCTTGCTCTGCGCTGCATCTACATTCACAACCATCCCCCTTATTCTCCTCTATTTCTTTGTTCAAAACCAGATTATGGAATCTTATGCAAGGAGTGGATTAAAAGAATAATAGGTTGATAATGAAATTTATAGAGGCAAAAGATGTGGAATGGTATTCAGGGAAAAATGCCCAAACTTATCCCAGACGTGTAAAAGTTGATGAGACCTGGCGGGAAGTATTCAGTTTTGAAAAACAGGTCTTTGAAGAATTTTCATCCCGAAATAGATACACAATATTTCTATGCCATATCGGAGACAATGAAATAGTTAAGGTAAAGGTCATTGGGTGTTGACTTTTATAAAAATTTAAATAGAATATAAGTTATGCAAAGTAATGGGCGGTTAGCTCAGTCCTGGTTAGAGCGTCTGCTTGACATGCAGGAGGCCACCCGTTCAAGTCGGGTACCGCCCATATTGCGGGTAAATGCCCGATTCCTGATTCCAGATTACCAAAGAATTTTTAAAATCGAAAATCTGCCTTTACGAAAGATTGGCAGGATACGGAATCTGGAACAAAGGAGTGCGAGGTAGACCAGATGGAAGAGGTCCTGGAAAGACTTGTTAAGATAAAGGACCTTGATGAAGAAATAAAAAAGAATGAACTCTTTTTAAAAAATATCCCGGAAAAGATAAACGCACTCAAGAAGGAAATCGACAGGAAGAATAATCAATTAAATCAGACAAAAAACAGGCTGGCAGAGATAAAGAAATCTTATAAATTAAAAGAGGGAGATATTGCCGAGAACGAAACAAAGGTTAATAAATTAAATCAGCAAATTCATACCGTGAAGACGAATGAAGAATACAGGGCAATTCTCAAAGAGATTGATTTTCTTAAAAATACCCGTATATCAATTGAAGAAGAGATGATAAATCTCCTTGAAGAAGAAGAAAAAATAAAAAACACAATAGGAAATCTTGAAAAAGAGACAAAAGAATTCGTTGAAAAAAAGAGTCGTGAAATTCAAGAACTCGAAGCCCAGAAGAGTCAAATCATCGCTGACCAGGATAAAAAGAAATTTATGTTCCAGGATGAAATAAAGAAACTTCCTGATGATATCAGAAAAATTTATGAAAGGATTAAAAAGGCAAGGGAAAAGGCAATCTGTATTGTCACTGACGAAGGAATATGCACGGGGTGTTATACAAATATCACACCCCAGACCTTAAATGAACTAAAGAAAAAGAACAGGTTTGTTCTTTGTGACTCCTGTGGTAGAATACTTATTTATGGTTCCTGATGGTGTCATTGCTTATATTGATGGTTCATCACGCGGCAATCCCGGACCTTCAGGTATAGGCATTGTAATATTTAATAAACACAACCAGGAGGAACCAATCGCCCAGATTTCCCGATACATAGGTATTACCACAAATAATGTTGCAGAATATGAAGCCCTTATATATGCATTAAAATGGCTATCAGACAATCAGTTTTTGAATGCTGAAATATATATGGATTCGGAACTTGTCTACAAACAAATTATGGGAGATTATCGGATAAAAATACCCCATATTAAAAATCTTGCGGCGCGCGCCCGGAGTTTGCTCAACAAATTCGAAAAAATTGAACTTAAATTAATACCCCGGGTAAACAATCGTTTAGCCAACCAGCTTGCCCAGAAAATTGCCAAAACCATAAAGAAGAAAAAAATAACCCAGGAAAAATGAATCAAAAAAAAGAGATAAATCCCGCCCGGATACTAATATTTGGTTATATAAGTATAATTATTATCGGGGCAATACTACTCTCTTTACCAATTGCTACAAATAATGGTATATCTCTTTTAGATGCAATATTTACATCAACTTCAGCCCTGTGCGTTACTGGTTTGATCGTAAAAGATACTGCAACGGATTTTACCTTATTCGGCAAATTTGTAATTCTTTTATTGATACAGATTGGTGGATTGGGATATATGACCCTATCAACATCCTTCTTTTTCTTCTTAGGCAAGAAAATTTCGCTGCGTGAACGTATGTTATTTAAGGAATCGATAAATTTTCTCAGTTATGATAATTTGATGCGCTTTGCCTGGAGAATCTTTAGAATCACATTCGTCGTTGAAATGATAGGTGCGGTATTATTTTATTTCAGTTTTGTAAAAAGATTCAGCCCACCGGTTGCCCTTTGCCATGCAATTTTCCATTCAGTATCAGCATTCTGTAATGCCGGTTTTTCTACATTTTCTGAAAATTTAATGCTTTTCTCAAATCTCTGGAGTGTGCCTCTTATTGCCTCAATATTGATAATCACCGGTGGCATTGGGTTTATTGTGATTTCAGATACCTATTACATTTTGATAAAAAGAGAAAGAAAGGAATTATCCCTCCATTCAAAGATCGTCTTAAAGACGACATTTATTCTCTTGCTGGTGGGAACTCTCTTCATATTCTCTTATGAAGGTCAAAAAAGTCTTGCCCAGTATTCCCTGCCAATGAAGATAATTCACTCATTTTTTCAGGCGGTCACACCGAGGACCGCTGGTTTTAATACCATAAATATCGCTTCATTATCAAATATAACACTATTTTTACTGATTGTTTTTATGTTCATTGGTGCCTCACCAGGTGGCACCGGAGGTGGTGTTAAGACCTCAACCTTCAGCCTTATGTTAATATGGATGAAAGAACTTCTATTTGGTAGATATAAAAATGATGTCACAACGATGAAAAAAAGGATTCCCCAGGAACAGGCAATGCGTTCATTTCTCCTTATATCCCTTTCTGCATCTTTAATCTTTATTGCCTTCTTTTTGATTCTTTTGTTTGATAATGCCCAACCATTAAAGTTGCTATTTGAAATCTTCTCTGCATTCGGGACCGTAGGACTATCATTGGGTTCAGTCATTAATCCAGCGTGTAGTTATGCCTGTGACCTTTCTCCTGCAGGTAAATTGATACTTATCTTTATGATGCTTACCGGAAGGGTGGGCACTTTAACATTGGGCAGTGCCCTTATAAAACCCCATAGTTATGATTTTTCATACCCCGAGGAACCAATCGTCATAGGTTAATATTCCCGGGGATATTGACATTTTTAGTAAAATAAATATAATATAATATGGTGAATCTGATGGAAAACATTAATGTAAAGCAGGTATTCTTTTTTATTTATGGAGGCCTGCAATTTTCTTCGTCAAAATTTTCTAAATAAGGAACTGATATGAAACAATTCGTTGTTATCGGTCTTGGTCGGTTTGGTTCAAGCATTGCCCGGGCACTTGCAGAAAAAAACTTTGAGGTCCTCGCAATGGACCGGAATGAGGAAAGGGTCAAAGAAATTGAAGGCACTGTTTCCCAGGCTGTGGTTGTTGATGCAACAGATGAGAAGGCATTAAAAGAATTGGGGATAAAGGAGTTTGATACTGCAATTGTGAGCATTGGTGAGAATATTGAAGACAGCATTATGGTAACATTATTATTGAAGGAATTAGGCGTAAAACAGGTTATTGTTAAAGCACACAACGAACTCCATGCCAAGATCCTTGGAAAGGTTGGTGCGGATAGGATCATCTTCCCTGAAAAAGAGATGGGTGAAAAACTGGCAGAAAGCCTTGCCAGTCCGAAGATATTTGACTATATTGAGCTATCCACAGAATATGGAATTCTTGAAATGGTCGCGCCAAAAAAATTTTGTGACAAGACCCTTAGCGAATTGAACCTCAGAGAAAAATTTGGCATAAGTGTTATGGCAATAAAAAGAAAGATGCCCTATACCAGACCCGATGGTTCACCTGATTTTGAGGAAAAAATAATCATAGGTCCCGGCGGTGCAGATGAGATTTTACAGGGTGATATCCTTGTTTTACTTGGAAAGTATAAAGATCTAAATCGTATTCAAAAATTATGAATAGTGATTTTCAGGACCTTCTGGAACTCTCAGAATTTTATATTCTGAGTCAAAAATACGAAGAGGCGATTAAAATCTTGAATAAGGCTCAGAAAATCAATAATCGTGAGCCCAAACTTTATTACAATTTTGGTATTGCCTATGAGGCATTGAATGAACGGGAAAAGGCAATAAATTCTTTTCGTCAGGCACTCTCTCTGGACCCTGATTTTCAATCAGCCCAGGAGCATCTTAACAAGTTGATCAAAGAATGAATGTCTTTCATTCTCCTCAAAAATTGTAAATTAGTAAATTTAAATAAAAACTGTATCCAGAAATGTAACATCCTTATCAATAATAATCGAATTTCAAAATTGATCTTTAATCAATCTATTACAGAAAAACTTGTTAGATTTCTGCATAGTAATTATGAAGACTTCAAAATTTTTGATATCCAGAATAATTATCTTCTACCTGGATTCATTGATTCACATACCCATCTCCTTGCCCAGGGTATAGAATTCCAGCGTGTGGATTTGAGTAGGTGTTCTGCTCTTGATGAATGCATGGAAAAAATGAAAAAAGAAAAAGAAAGAGAAATCATTTTCGGGGTCAACTGGGATGACACGCTCTGGCAAAATGGTAAAAAAGATGATTTAAATCGGAGGATGCTGGATGAAATCTCAAGAAATAAGCCCGTGATTATGCGAAGGATTTGTGGACATTTTGCAGTCTGCAATACAAAGGCACTCGATTACATATCCAGAGACTGGAAAATAGTAGACCGAAAAAATGGCTGGCTTTATGAAGATGCAGCACTATACTTAAACAGAATATTCAAGCCAACTTTTGAAATGTATAAAATGGGACTTGAACTGGCAACAAGGCGAGCCCTTTCAATGGGAATAACCTCCATTCACGAGATTACCGATACCAATGGCTTAAAAATATATCAATCTTTAAAAAAGAGATTAAAATTGCGTGTCGCACTATACCTGACAGATGGATTTCCTTCTATGATTGATGCTGGTATCCAATCAAATTTTGGGGATGATTTTTTGAAATTCGTCGGTCTGAAAATATTTATGGATGGTTCAATCGGCGCCCGAACCGCTGCGCTCAGGAGACCCTATAAAAATACAAAGAACCGGGGAAAAATCCTTGTCTCAGAAAAAAAACTATTCAAGATAATCAAGATGGCACAGGATTATTCAATCCAGTTGATGATACATTCAATCGGTGACCGCTCAACTGATCTTATTTTAAAAATTTTCAGACAGGCAGGTATAGGAAAAAATCCGCTCAGGCATAGATTGGAACACCTTGAGATCCTTGATTCAGGGCAGATAAGAGAAATCGCCCGTTTAAATTTAATTGCCTCAATGCAGCCAAATTTTTTGCGCTGGCAAATTCCCGGGAATATGTATGAAAAAAATCTTGGTAGGCAATATAAAGATATGAATTGTTTTAAAAAAATAAAAGATGCCGGGATAAAATTGGTTTTCGGTTCTGATTGTATGCCATTGAATCCTATATACGGGATCAACCTTGCGGTCAACCACCCGTTTAATGAAAATCGATTGGAACCTGTTGAGGCGATAAACCTTTATACACAAACCCCACCCTTTGCAACATTTGATGAAAATAATAAGGGTGTGATTGCAGAGGGTAAACTTGCTGATATTATTGTGGTTGACAAAAATCCACTGGTCAAAGAGAACCTTGATGATATAAAAATATTAAAAATATTTGTCGGTGGTGATCTCGTTTATCAAAATAGACATTAAAAAATTCTTGTAGTTGAATTTTATGAAAAATTTTTTCTGGCTTCTTAAAAAGGCATACAGCAAATTCAATGCTGACCGCTGCCCCTTAATCGCTTCAGCACTTGTCAATGCAGGAATATTCAGTCTCTTCCCTTTGCTCCTTGGCATTTTATCATTTTCATTTTTCATCCTTGGTTCATCTCAGGGTATTATTGAGAAAATCCTTCCGATCTTGAAACAGATAATACCCATTGGGCTCGAAGAGATCATAAAGAATATAAAGGCAATAAGGCAGACATCAATAATCATTGCGATCATCGGTATGCTCGGTTTCTTATGGGGATCAGCAAGTATATTTGGAGCGATAGAATCGAGTTTGAACCTCATCTGGAAGGCAAAGAAAGACCGCCCATTTTTTAAAAAAAGTCTGATCACAATGGCATGGGCTTTTCTGGCCTGGATCATACTGATTGCAAGCGTGGGTATCACATTCTGGGCGAGCGTAATCGGCTTGAAAGGAATAGTGAAATTTCTGCCGGTTGTAAATATCATTATAAGCACCCTTGTATTCGGATTGATTTACTGGTTCTTTCCCAACCGAAAGGTAAAATTTAAAGAAGCATATATCGGTGCTTTATTTGCAAGTATAATGTGGGAAATTGTTAAGATACTCTATTCTTTTTATGTAACAAAGGTTGTCGATTATTCAAAGGTATTCGGCTCTTTGTCGGCGATGATTTTATTATTACTATGGTTATACTATTCTGCCTTTATATTCCTGTTCGGTGCTGAATTGAGTTATGTCTATGCAAGACAGAAATACTTGAAAAAAAAGAAAAATAGTAATACAAATATCACGCTCAGGGGTTGTTAAGGCTTGACTTTAACACTGTTATCTCTATAATTACATAAATGGATCCAGAAATTTCCATAGTTATTGTCAATTATAATGTCAAACATTTTCTTGAACAATGTTTGATGGCGATAAAAAAAGCAAGGCATAATCTCAATATCGAAATCATCGTTGTCGATAATGCATCGGTTGACGGGAGTCAAACAATGGTCAAGAAAAAATTTCCTGATGTAATCCTCATTGAGAATAACCAGAATCTGGGATTTGCAAAGGCGAATAATAAGGCATTGAAAATCGCACGGGGCAAATATATTCTAATATTAAATCCTGATACCTTGATTCAGGAAGATACACTACTGGCTTTAAAAACCTTTCTTGATGAACATCCTGATGTGAGTGCTACTGGATGTAAATTGATAAACCCTGATGGCTCTTTTCAGGTAGCAAGCAGAAGAAGCATACCCACGCCCTGGGTTGCATTTACTAAAATTGTTGGTTTGAGCAGGATATTCCCAAAGAGTAAAATCTTTGGTAGATATAATATGACATATATCTCTCCTGATATGGAGTCGGAAGTCGATGTCCTTTCCGGCTCCTTGATGATGGTGCGCAGTGAGATACTTAAAAAAGTAGGATATTTTGATGAAGATTATTTTATGTATGGTGAGGATATAGACTTATGTTACAAAATCAAAAAAATCGGCGGCAAAATCTATTACACGCCCAGGACAAAAGCGATCCATTACAAAGGTGAAAGCACAAAAAAAGGTGAATTCTCATATATTACAAACTTCTATTCATCAATGTTGATATTCATTGATAAACATTTTAAAGACCATTATTCCATATTTGTTAAATTGCTCCTGAAGACCGGCATTTATTTAAGGGCATATATCGCCTATCTCATTTCTTTTTTCAGAAGTATCGCATCGCCCATATTAGATTTTTTGTTAATCATATTGAGTATCTTCATCGCAATAAAGATATGGCTCCCACACTATTCAATGTCGAGATTTCGTATCATATATCCGGTCTATACATTTATCTGGTTTGTAAGTATTTATCTCTCAGGTGCATACCAAATCAAGGGTAGATACCATCTCAAACCGATCATCGGAGGGACACTCGTAGGCTTTTTATTGAATTCAACATTCACCTATTTTTTCAAGCAATTTGCCTATTCAAGGGTTGTTATCTTCATTGCCTTTGTTCTAATTGTCTTTCTCCTCAGCATCTGGCGTTTATTCTACCGCTGGGTTGGTCCAAATTCGATCAAACATCCAATCTCAAAACTCAGAAGAACGATCATTGTCGGTGCTGGAAAAGAAGGTTTAAGAATCCTCAAAAAATTGAGGGCAAGGCCTGATATACCATATGAGATATGCGGATTTGTCGATTTTGATGAAAAAAATATTGGCAAAGAGATTGACGGTGCTGAAGTCCTTTCGACAATTGAACATATCAAAGAGGTAATCAAGATTCAGAAGATTGACGATGTGATATTCTCCAGTGACCGTTTGAGCAATAAACAGATACTTGAAACAATCTCTTATGCCAGTGGGACCGGAGTGAATTTCCGCATTGTGCCCCATGAACTTGAATATATCATTGCAAAGTCGTCGGTAGATGAAATCGATTCCCTGCCCTTACTTGATTTTATAAGTTCCTATGACCCGATAGATCTCCTTGCCAAGAGGGCATTTGATATAATCATTTCGCTCATCGTAATTATTTTATCCGCACCCCTATTTTTAATAAATTTTCTCATCGGAGCCAGGATTGAAAGGAAAAAAATTTATACTGAAGGTGGTGGAAAAGGCGAAATCTACATCTTTGTAAAGGGAATACCCTTTTTGAAATATCTGCCGAGTTATATCTCTGTCTTAAAAGGAACATTGAGCCTTGTCGGTGCTGAGATAATTGATATAGAAAAAGCAAATGAAAAGCCCGTATACAAACCCGGGCTCACTGGTTTTGTCCAGATAAAGGCACGCGAAAAGGCTAAAAAACTCGGACCACAGGAAAAGGAATATTACACCCTTTATTATCTGAAGAATCGTTCCCTTATAACCGACCTGCAGATTCTCATCAGGTCAATCTTTTAATCTATAAAAATTCCTTTATCTCTCAGGTGGTGGTGGTTGCCTCCGACCCCTTACTTCTCTTATTAAATCCCTTATCTCCCTTTCAAATTCTTCCTGGAATATTATAAACCTTGCCTGTTGCTCAGGAGTCAATATCTGTTTTATTTCTTCAATCTCTTTCAGCTGGGATTCAAATCTCTTCTTCTGTAATTCCTGAAGTTTATTAAGAACCTTCACTATCTCCTGTTCGTTTGCCTTTTCCTCTAATAGTTCTTTCAATTTTTTAATCATCTCAATCCTCTGAATGTGAAACTCCTGTTCATTCCTTCTCATCTCTTTCAATTTTGGGAAGAATTTTATTGTCTGTTCCTCTGAGAGATCAAGTTCTTCGGTCAATTTGTATATCCTTACTTTTTCAATTATCTCCCTGGGATCTTTTTCTTCAGTTCTTAGTTGGGCAAAAATAAAGAATAATGGCAGAAAGCAAATCACAAATTTTTTCATATTACCCCCTTTGATAAAATTAAAGATATTGTTCACCATATTTATTATAAAGAATTTTAATAAATTCCTCTTTCTCATCCTGGTTCATCTCTGACAGGGTCTGCTCTGATTCAATCCCCAGATTTTCTTCAATAACATTAAATTGTTTTATCAATTCATCATCAACAATCTTTTCCAGCAAAAGACTGTTTAAATTTTCGTCCTGGATTAAATTGGTGACAGATACTGGTATTTCAATAGATTGTTCCTTTTTAAATTTAAACAAAATCAAGAAAATGACCAGACCGAATACAGGTGCGAGAACACCAAGAAACTTCCAGAGCGGCTTCTTTAAAGGAATTTCCTCCTTACGAATGTTTTTCTTTATCCTTTCAAAAAATTCTTTTTCCGGTAAAGATATTTCATCTTTGTCAATCAATTCATATAACTTCCTATAACCAGATAATTCCTGACGACATTCTTCACATTCATTTAAGTGTTTCTCAAACGAAACCTTCTCCTCCTGCAGCATCAAATTTTCAATATAATCAAGGATTCGCTTTTTGTTCTTGCAATTCTTCATACCCAATCCTTTAATAAATCCCTTAACTTTTTAATAGCCTGGAAATGATTTGCCTTGGCTGCACCGGTTGATATTTCCATAATCTCTCCAATCTCTTCAAATGTGTATCCATCAAAATGTCTGAGAATAAAAGCCATTCTCTGCCTTCTGGGCAGTTTTGCAAGGGCATCATCGATCGCCTTTTTCAACATCAAATTCCTCTCGGTTGGATTAGATATGGAACCATCAAGTTCAGTTGTTTCATGGTATTTCCTTTTGAACGAGATACAGGTATTGACTGCAATACGATATACCCAGGTAAAAAATTTACTCTTTTCGTTAAATCTCTTAAGATTTTGGTAAATCTTGATAAATACCTCCTGGGTGAGTTCCCTGGCATCGTCCTCGTTTCTAACAAACCGATAGCAGATCGAATAGATCGGCTGCTGATACCTTTCAAATAATGAATCAAAGGCATTTTCATCCCCATTTTTATATCTTCTGACAAGTGATAAGTCATCATCATTCATTTTATTTTGACGCAGTTTTACGGGTGATTGGTTTAATCAATAATTAGTATGTCAAGTTAGATGGTTTTTAAAAATCTAATTATTGGTTTATAAAACTAATATTCCTCCTCGGTATAAGGTTCAAACTGCTCCTTCTCTGCACCACATTCAGGGCAGACCCAATCCTCAGGCAATTGTTCAAAGAGCGTTCCGGGTTCAATCCCATTATCAGGATCCCCGTATTCCGGGTCATATATATAACCACAGATAGTGCATTGCCATTTGCCCATTATACCTCCTTTAAAAGCATTCTATTATATTTAAGAAATAAATCCTGTCAATAAGAATAATGCATATAATCTTACCGGTGTTGTGGACATATGACAGCCCCGTTTTCAGGATTGTATAGATAAGCCTGGCCCGTCACCGGACAATATGTTTCCTGCAAAGGGATGTCCAATTCATCAAGGCTCTGGGGATATCTACCATTCTCTGCATAATACAATTGTATTGCATTCTCAATCTTTTTTATCTGTGTCTGACATTGTAAAATATGTGCGCGCTCAGGCGGTGCTATTGCATGCTGGGTTTCTGTTGTCCCCCGTGTATAAATATTCCCTGCCCTATAAACCAGTATTCCGACAATAACAAGACCGATTACAAGCCCAATCAAACCATAAGATTTCATAGAACATTATAATTAATCAAGATAGAATGTCAACCATTAAAAAACAATTAGATTTCTTCATTCTGTCTGCGATTAGGTAACCAATCTTTGTGCAGGATGCACAATTTTTGTGCACATTATATAAAAAACCGATGAAATCTCATCGCTTTTGTCTGGCACAGAATTTGCATATTATAAGGTCAGAGGTGCAAAATGAAAAGAATAAAAAATCTCTTCCAATTGGTTTTGGTCTCAACCGGGTTATTCTTATCACCCTGTTGTTATGAAGAGGCTGACCATGAACCACCTGCAGTTCCCAGGGGTCTGACATCGATTACCGGTGATGGAGAGATTATGCTTATGTGGTATCATAATACCGAACCAGACCTTGCTGGATATAGAATCTTTCGCGGACCAGCCCCAGAAGGACCGTATTATCTCATTGGTGAAACGGATCTTGATTATTTCCTTGATTGTGGTCTCGTAAATGGACAAACCTATTTTTATGCAATCTCTGCCTTTGACATCCACAATAATGAGAGCGAATTATCTTATGAAACCGTATATGATACACCAAGGCCCGAAGGTTTCAATCAGAAATTATTTGATTTTACAATCTATCCTGAATATGCGGGCTGGGATTTTAGCAATTACACAGTCGTGCCTTATAATCACCCATATTGCGATTTCTATTTTGGCTATGATGATTACTTTGATTCTTATTATTTCTATATAAGGAGACCCGGTGGTCTTATACAGGATATGGGATACACATCTTCATTCGATGAGATCGGGTATGCGCCTGATGATGGCTGGTCTCCAACCGGGACAGTTGAAGCCATTGAGGGACATACCTATGTTATATGGACCTGGGATAACCATTTTGCGAAAATCAGGGTTGCCTCAATAAAGTCAAGTTATGTCATAATTGACTGGGCATACCAGGTTGACCCTGGCAACCCTGAATTGGCAAAAAAGAAAGGAGGTTAAAATGAAACGCCTGATTTTATTAACCCTTGCCACATTACCGCTCTTTGCCTTCACCGCGAACTTTGTCTATTGTGACTATGATAATGACGATGGATACTGGTGCGATGAATACTGGGAACCAGACCCAGAATGGTGTGATGGCTACTGGGTATATTATCCACATGGATATTACTGCGTATATTATGTCTGGTATCATCCCTGGTGGTGGGACTGGTATTGGTGGCATTGCCACTGGTGCCATCACTTTGATTGGCACTTCTTCTCTGCAGGATTTTATGTAGTATGGTATGAAGACGGTTGCTGGTGGTGGAGGCCAAGGTATGGTAGATGGGTAAGATACAAACTACCTTATGGTTATGCTGAATTCAGATACAAGGCAAAATCTTACGGCGTGAATCTGCCTGATAAACCGCCAAGAGAGATAAATCTTCCTTATAATGAAAAAGAGGTTATCCGTTTGACAAAAGAAAAGGATCCACAACTATATGCCCGCATAGAAAAAGAATATAAAACAGGAAACCTTGAAAAAATGAGAAAGGATTATGAGGTTAAAATGAAAAAGGAGATTGCAGTTAAGAACGAAGAATATAAGAAGACAAGAATTCAACACCCATCTGATCAGAATGAAAGATATAAAGATGAAACAAATAGAAACATTAGAAGCCGGGATGATGAGAGATACAATCAGCAAAAATCAGTAACCCCTGAAACGAGAATCATAAAAAAGCCAAGAACAACTTATGATGAATCCGATAATATACCAGAAGAAAGAGAACAGAAAAGGAATACAATAAATCCCCGTAGAACAGACCAGAACGATGCTCGTGAAGAGTATAATGAACCAGAAAAGCCGAAGACACCAATAAGGAATCTACCTCCAACAAATCCAGACAATGAAAAAAGAATGATCAGAAAAGGTGGAATAGAAAAAAGCAGGAGATAAATATGCTGACCGCGATCTTCTCGGTTATAATCGCATTAAATTCACAGATTGATACTATAAATCCTGTAAATCTCGATATCTGGTTGGACAAGGATGATTACACATTTTATCCTGGTGATAGAATAAAGATTTTTTTCAAGGCAGATAGAGACTGCTATGTCTCAATCTATGACATTGATGCCGGGGGAAGAGAAAGCATTCTCTTCCCCCCGCAAGGGGAAAATGGATATATCAAGAAAGGCAAGGTATATGAATTACCACCACCCGATGCTGATTATGATTATGAAGTAACCGGCCCAGAAGGGATTGAGCGGATAATCATCCTTGCCTCAACAGAAGAACCACCAGAATTGGGTGATAGTGAAGGGGTATTCAAAAAAGAAATAGAGTTATCAATTGAAGAACCCGAACCGGCAAAATTGAGAATCATATCAAACCCGCCAAAATGCAAGATATACATAAAAGAAGTGAAGTCTGGCGATAGGGTCTATATCGGTAAGACTCCACGCACCATCGTGTTGAAACCAGGTGAATATATCGTGGAGATAAAAAAATGGGGTTATCAGACAATGAAGCGAAGAATCACACTTGAGCCCGATGAAAAAAGAAGGGTCTATGTCCACTTATTACCCTGGTAAACTTGACAATCAAAGATATTTAGATATAATTTAAGGAGTGAAAATGAACCGAATAATTCTAACCATCTCTTTATTCAGTGCCCTTATCTGGGCAGTCCAGCCTGTTTTTAGAACCGAAAAAACTGATAAAGAACCTGTCATTAAAATCCAGATTCAGGATGATAAAGGAAACCAAGAAGATACAAAGGTGACTCAAATCAAAAATAAAGAACCAGGAGATTCAAAAAACGACCATTTTATTGATACTGATTCAAACAATGTCAATGACCAGCGAGAAGATGACCTGCTGAAGATAAAACAGTTGAAGACAAAATTTAAAGAACTTTTCAAAAAAGAAACAGAACCACAACCTTCTAAAAAACCGAGCAAACGACCAAAGTAATTAATCGGCTTGCTTCTGCCCGAATCCGCTCTTTATCTATACTTTTTCAATATAATACTATTCTTTCCTGATGAATCTGAATATTTTATAAAACGATGAGGATATGATTTTTCAATATAAAAATAAAATTTCATCTTTGTAAATACAACCCTTGGTATCATCATAATCTTCCAGCAATCAAATGAGCCAACTGGTGTGGTAATTGTATCTTCACCAATAACTTCTAAGTCGGCATTTATTATCATAAATTCCGGGACATTCAACCTTATCCTCTTTTTAAAATCCCTGTGATATAGAAAACTCCTCAATGCAAAATCAAGCGTATGGCGATCATAGACCGGGGTTTCTTCTTTATAATAATTCTTCCTGCCCTTATAATTCACTTCAAAGAGATGGTTTTTTTTAACGCTCAATTCCCATTTTCTTTTTATGATTTTATTCAAATAAAGTGTCTGGAGATCATTCGTATCAAGGATTGCCTCAACTATGCGGTCTGATGTATAAATTACATAATAACCTGATGTGTCCTTTTTAAGCCTGACCTCTATCATTCCAATCTTTCCCTTATCATTCGTTTCATAAACAATATATTCGCTATCAGGCAGTATTGGATGTGCAGGGATTGAATCATAAAAAAATAAAAAGATGATATTTGTAAAGATAACCGTGGTCATCATACAATCAATTGAATGTGAATCTAATCTCTTTTATTATTACCTGTTAAACTATCAACAATATCAAGCAATTGTATGATATCATCAATCTCATAATCCGCACCCGAATTCTTTGTGCCAAATGTATCACCATACCTTGCAAAGACGGTTTTTATTCCAAGAACCTTTGCACCAACAATATCCCTTTCTGCCCAGTCTCCAACCATTATTGCCTCTTCAGGTTTTATATTTAATCTCTCCAGCGTTATCTTAAATGGCGCGGGGTCTGGTTTCCTTTTATAAGTATCCTCAAAAGTCACAACCAGATCAAAAAGGTGGTGCAAATTTAATTGACACAATCTAAGCCAGGCTTGTAATTTGGGTGCATCAGTAACGACTGCGAGTTTCATCCCCCTCTTTATCAATTCAATAAGTGTGATATAGACATGGGGATAGAGAACGAGCGTTGCCTCCCTTGCCCGACGATACCCAACAATTCCTGCAGCATGGATCCTGGGTTCAATATAGCCAAATTCCCGGGTCAGAAATTTATCAAACACAGTCTGGTCTTCAATCCCGACCTCTTTGTATATCTCAAATATTTTTTGTTTGGCAGTATTTTTATCCATCTTCAATCCTGCATCAATCATTGCGCTCACCGCAGAATCAACTGCAGATTCCTTCATCGCCATAAAATCAACAAGGGTATTATCAAGGTCAAAAATGACACCCCTAATCATAGACCCGTCCTTATGAGCCGGGCAGATTTCTCAGGGCTATAACGATTTATATAAAAGCCCGTTCCGAGTTCAAAACCTGTGGTTCTAAATATTCTGGGAATTATCTCCATATGCCAGTGATAGTCCTGTTCTATAGTCTTCCAGTAATCAGGTCTGGGCAAAAGATTAGGACTATCCATAAGCACGAGATTATATGGTGGGTCATTGAAACCATTTCGGATTGCAATAAAAATTTTTTTCAAAATATAAGAAAGATCATTCAATTCTGATTTATCTATCAGTTTGTATGAAAATTTATGATTCTTCGGAATAATCATAACCTCGCCGGGGAACCTTGAGGCATAGGGTGCAAAGGCAACAAACTTTTCTGTCTGAAAAATCAGCCTCTCTCCCATTTCAATTTCCTGCTGGATAATATCACAGAACAGGCATCTTTCTTTATAGCGATAATATTCATAAGCACCATTGAGTTTTTGTTTTACCCGATTTGGGGTTGCTGGCAGGGCGATCAAATCAGAATGGATATGACTGATACTGGATGAACCAGCAAGCCGGCCATAATTTTTGAAAATCAGCACATACCTTATTCTTTTATCTTTATGGAGGTCTTCAATACGAAAGCGATATGTATCAAGGATCAATGCAATCTGTTCCTGTTCAAGATCAGCAATATTTGTTATATGCCTTGGTGATTCAATTATCACTTCATTGGCACCGGTCCCTGTTACCATATCATAGACACCAACCCCGAATTTTTCCAGTTCACCTTCAACCCGCAAAATAGGATGTAGATTTGGAACCACTCTAACCTTCCAGCCAGGACTATTGGGTTGAGAACCATCTCTGATAGCATAGATTTCTTTCGGGGTATTAAATTCATTTCCTTCACAGAAAGGACACAAACCTTCTTGAACCGTGATCTCCGCGGAAACCTTAGGAATTTCATCATTTGTAGTATCTATGATCACCCAGGTATCGGTCACGATATCCCTTCTAACCTCAGACATCAAACCTCCTTTGATTATGGCAAAAATCCATTAATCCAACAAATATTTTTTTATTTTTAATAATATCATTTGCAAATATATGCGCATACCTTATCGGTTCAGGAATACGGAATCGCGATGTGGAAAGAGTATATTTTATACAATCTGAAAAATCAACTTTATTGCCTGGCGAAACGAAGATTGGTTTTACATCATCCCGGGTTCTTAAAACAATACCTATCTTTTCGCCCGCAAATTTGATTGGCTTGTATTTTCCCCTTTCTTTTGCCGGCATTTCAAAATCACCGAATAAATACGACTTTGCACAACCAATCGTGGGCTTATTTAAAATCACACCCAGGTGTGTAGCAATACCGCATTTGCGTGGATGGGCAATACCCTGGCCATCAACAAATATTAAATCTGGTTCTCTATTCAATTTCTTATAGGCTTTTAATATCACCGGTAATTCCCTGAATGCAAGAAAATTCGGGATATAAGGAAATGTTTCTTTTTTTACTGCCCATACCACATTGATAAGATGCATTTCCGGGTAAGAAAATAAAGTTATTGAGGCGACCAGTATTTTTTCTTTCAGTCCAACATCAACACCCGCTATCGTCTCGGGCTTTCTGCATTTTAAAAATTTCACCTTTTTACTGATTTTGTTCTGGATATTTATCAATCTATCAAGTCGAAATTTATTACTCAACCGTGACACTCTTGGCAAGGTTTCTCGGACGGTCAACATCAAGACCCTTGAATGTGGCAATAAAATATGCAAGGAGTTGCAATGGTATTACCGCAAGAATCGGTGAGATAAATTCAATACACCCGGGGATCTCTATTACCCATTTACTGATTGAACTTGTTGACTGGTCCCCTTTTGTCACAACGCTTATGACCTGCCCTTTTCGGGCGATAACTTCCTGTATGTTGCTCAACATCTTTTCATAAACACTCGATTGTGGATTGATACAAACAACCGGCATATTTTCATCAATCAATGCAATGGGTCCATGTTTCATTTCACCTGCAGCATATCCTGTAGCATGGATATAGGAAATTTCTTTTAATTTGAGTGCACCTTCAAGGGCTGTGGGATAATTAATTCCCCTGCCCAAAAATAAAAAGTCACGAGAATTATAATAATTCATCGCAATCCTTCGCATCTCATCCTGTTTTGCTAATATCTCTTCTATCTGCTGTGGTATCTTTTTTATCTCCTGTATGTGATACACAACATCGTCATCCCGTAAAAATCCTCTGAGCCTGCCCAAATAAAGGCTGAATAGATATAAGTTCAACAATTCTGCAGTATATGCCTTTGTTGAAGCAACACCAATCTCAGGTCCAGCCATAATTGCTACATTTCCATCTGATTCCTTATAAATACTTGAGTGTGGAACATTCACAAGGGAAAGGACTTTTAAAAATCGCGCCTTTGCCTCTCGCAAACCAGCAATCGTGTCAGCAGTTTCACCAGATTGACTTATCGCCATCACCATTGTATCACCGTCAAGAACCATATCGCGATAGCGAAATTCACTGGAAATGTCAACCTCAGTGCTGATACGGGCAAATCTTTCAATGAGATATTTCCCTACGACCCCGGCATGCCAGGATGTTCCACAGGCCTGGATATAGATACGGGAAATTTTTAAAAAATCCTTATCCGTAAGATTAACCTCATCTCCAAGATTTATCTTATTATCTGAAATGCGTTCCTTTATAATCTGTGAAACAACCTTTGGCTGCTCAAATATTTCCTTGAGCATAAAATGTGGATAATTATCTTTTTCAATGTCTTTGACCTTTATCGTGACCTTTCTGGGCTGAATCGCAATCTCTTCACCATCAAAATTCTTTACTATATAACTCTTTGGCGATACCATTGCTATTGTATCATTGGGGAGATCAATTATCTTATCAAATATGGCGATAACACCAGAAACATCGCTCGCCAGTGCTGCCTCATTTTCATTGATACTCAAAACAAGTGGTGCATCATGCCTTGCGCATACGATATGTTCTGGCTCTTTTGTATAAATCACTGCGAAGGCGAAGTTACCTTTTAGTTTTGGAACCGTCTGCATTACTGCATCAAACAAATTTTTCTTTAAATTTTCTTCAATGAGATGGACTATCACCTCAGAATCTGTATAGGAACGAAACAGATGCCCCCTTGCCTCAAGTTCTTCTTTTAATAAATGATAGTTTTCTATTATTCCGTTGACGACAAGGGCGATTTCTTCATTACAATCAACCAGGGGATGCGTATTCTCTTCATGCGGGCTTCCGTGGGTTGCCCAGCGCGTATGTCCAATCCCAATCCCACCATTGACCGGTGCCCTTTTTAACAACTCCTGCAATTCACTCAATTTTCCCGGGACCTTACGAATGAGAAGTTCTTCGTTATTTATGACGGCGATTCCACTTGAATCATAGCCCCGATACTCAAGTCGCCAGAGACCACCTAAAAGAACACTGGTAATATCACGCGGTCCAATATATCCTACAATTCCACACATTATGTGTAATTATACCAAAATTTTTAGAGATGTCAAGGGAATATTTTTTAGTAAATCTATCAACGATTTTATTTAGATTTAAATTGGAAGAGAATCCTGGGGTCTTTTCTTTTCTACACTTATAGATTTCAAGGTTTCTGTGAAGTCTTTTGCATCAATCTCTCGCAGTTTCAGATACCTCAAAAAATCAAGGAATCCCGGGATATCAAGATTCAATATATGGTCCTGTACCTGCAATTCAACCGGCAGGTCATAAAAGAATGCACCGCTACCCAGGGCATCTTCAAACCTTGTAATATTATTAACAATAACCTTTTTTATGGAATCAAAGGCAGGAACCGGGAATCTATCATCAGGCATCTGGAAATTCTGCAAAGTGAGTATCTTCCCTTCTATATCGACCGCATCAATACCTTCTTCATATAAAGATTCAGCAATGATAAAACCGTATAGCGAGCCAAAGAGATGGAAGATATGGGTATTTTTGCCATCGTAGAAAAAAGGAATCTCTTCCGGCATCAAACCGGGGAAAAATCTATTTTTTAATATTGTTGATAGGAGATAATTATAATTTCCTGCACCCTTGCCTTCAAAAATTTTTGAAAACTCAGGTCCTTCACCGATGAACCGTGCATACACCTTTTTTTCCTTTTCCAGAACCTGAACCTTTTCCCAGCACCTTCCACCAAGGATAAATTTTTCAAGGAGATAGAATATCCTTCCGATCAAAACACCTGAACTGATTTCGTAAACATCATATTCACCAAATGACTTCTCTGCAATATTTGAATGTATCTTACCATATAAAATCTTATTTTCAAGTTTATCACCCAAATAATAGATCCCTGGCCTCATCTCTCTTATTACCCCTTCGCTTAACATTTTTTTGAATACATCCTTTATAACGCCTTCAGAATGTATCGGATTGAAAATCTGATAAAGACTCTTAAGGGTTGTCCCTATCCTCCGTCTCTGATAAAGATACGAATAAATCTGCTGAGGAATAACGGATAATGATGGCTGATACCTCTTTTCATACAATTCTCCTATTCTGGCACAATCAAAAAATGTCTCAAACAAAATCTTTTCCCAGTTATTTGCATAGACCCCTATGGCAAAAAGTTTATCAGTTCTGCGATTTCCCCTGCCGATTCTCTGTAGTAATGAAGAGATATTATAGGGTGGGCGATAAAGGATTATTGCATCGACATCTCCAATATCTATGCCCAGTTCAAGTGTGGATGTAGCAAGGAGTATTGCACGGTCTGACTGATTCATAAATCTTTCCACTTCTTCCCGCCTTGAACGGGGCAGGCTTGCATGGTGAACAAATACCCGGTCTTCAAACGGTGGGACTCTAAATTTTTGCGAAAAACTCTCAGCGAAACTACGGGCATTAAAGAAGGCAAGAATTTTTTTAATCTGTCTTATCTGTGCTATCCCGAAAATCTCCTTTATAAAATTCTTTGCAGAGATTAGAATATATTCAATCTCCCGGGGTGATTTTAAATAACATACCTTTGGATTATCAAAATATCTTTCACCTATCTTCAAATCATCTATCGTTGCCGAAAGAGCACAATACTGAAGATTCTTACCTGTATTTTTTAGTATTTTTCGGAGTCTGTTTAAAAGAATCCTCAACTGGTCACCGCGTGGTGTATTATCAAGCAAATGGATCTCATCAAGGATTACTGCAAAAAGATTCATAAATATCCTGGGCTCCCTGGACAGAAGTGAATCAAATGACTCAGGGGTCGTCAAAAGCACGCTGGGAAGATGTTTTTTCTCAATAACCGGGTGGTCTCCTGTCTTTCTACTGATTTTAAGATTCAAGGCAGTGACCGGTTCTTCAAGCCGACGAAACAGGTCATTTACAAGTGCACGGGTTGGCGTAATGTATAAAATTTTAAGCCCTGTTACATCTTCCTTAAGTAAATTTTCAATAATCGGGGCAATTACTGCTTCGGTCTTGCCGGTGGCAGCAGGTGAAATCACAACGACATTTTCTTTGTTGAGTATATGGGGAATAGTAATCTCCTGTATCAGCGTGAAAGAACCAAACCGGCTGAAAAAAGGATTCCAGGTGCGTTTTAATTTCTGTTTTATCACCAGAGGTTCCATTGATTCTTTAAAATCTCACTTTATCAGAATAAATTTTATCGCTCTTTCTTCATCAGAGATTTTAAAAAAATAAACACCACTATTCAAATCAGATACATCAATTTCATTCCCTTTATTTATAATTTTTGCCATTCTTCCTATTTTATCATAAATAAATAATCTATCAGGATCTTCTTTCAAGAAAAGCATCAACCTGCCATTTGTAATCAAGGGTCGAATTTTTGTTTTCAGAAAATTTTCTGTGATATTTTCTTCAACAACAACAAGTGGCCCAAAATAGATTGTGCCCGTGCCTCCATTTTCACCGTTCCCATATCCTCCATAACCACCTGCCCCGGCTCCCACTGAAAGACTCAAATGATTTGTATCAAGGATTGCATAGAAAATCTTGATCCTGCCACCACCGCCACCGCCGCCACCACCACCTTCAGCATCGCCTCCAGCCCCACCCCCTGCCAGCACTGATGAATATCTCAGCATCAATGTATCGCCAAAGATTTTAATACCACCGCCAGAACCTCCACCACCTGCCTCATAACTTCCATCATTGCCACGCATCCCAATCGATAGAATATGTGATGTATCAATGATTATCTTCTGTCCTTTGAGATAGACTAATGCACCACCCTTGCCACCAAAACCATCAACCGAACCAAGCCTTCCTGCACCACCCCCTGAACCCATATTGATTACTGTATCACTCGCATTACCATAAGGAATTCCTCCTGTTCCGGGGTTCAGATCACCACCATCTCCACCAGCACCACCATAAGCACCACCGCCGCCACCACCACCAGCACCAGAATATCCACAACCAGGTCCATAACCATTGGGATGTGTATTCGTTCCTCCAGAATAACCCTTTCCTGAACCATCTATCGTTGAATTATGGATATTGATAAATGGTGCCCGTAATATTAACTTTCCTGTTGAATCAGACCCATCCCACTGACGGACTTTCAATTTTGCATTATCTACAAGATTAACCTTTAAATTATATTGATGATAACCACAAATAACAAGACTGTCATTCACTACAAGCAAACTATCGCTATCTTCATAAATAATATAGCTTAAGAAAAAAAATATGGATATAATGAATGCCATTTTTCCTCCTTTTCAATTATAACAAATTTATAATAGATGTCAATTCTAATGATAAATCGAAAGGTAAATTTCTCTTGACTTTTATATAAATTTATATATAATATTGTAATGATACTACAGGAGATTGAATTTGAAGGATTTCGCAATCTACTTGACGGAAGAATTTCATTCTGTGGAGGTTTAAACATCATTACCGGTGAGAATGGCGCAGGCAAGACCAACCTCCTTGAGGCAATATTCTTTTCTGCCTATGGCACTTCCTTCCGCACAAACGATGATAAAAATATGGTCAAATTTAATAACCCCTATATGAAGGTGACCGGAGTTTCCAGTGGAGTGAATGCAAGTATATTTTACAATGGAACAAAAAAATTCATTATAAATGGTAATGAGAAGGAACGATTAAGTGATTATGTAGGCTGGCTACCGGTTGTTGTTATGTCTTTAAACGACATCTGGATAATAAGGGGTGCACCAGCAAAGAGGAGGAATTTCTTAGACTGGCTATTGATAAAATCACACCCTGTGTATGGTGCAAATCTCAGTGAATATAAAAAAATCCTGCGCCAGCGCAATCTCCTTCTCCAGCAGGAGAATCTTGATATATCACTTCTTGATGTCTATAATGAGCAATTTATCCACTGGGCAAACTTGATATATGCAGAAAGAAAAAAAATCCTGCCTGTCTTTAAGGAGATGCTTGAATTAAAGGGTAAGGAGATTGGACTCGAAGAGCTCTCTTTTGAATATATAAGTTCCTGTCCTGATATGGAGTTAAGCTTTAATGATTTAAAAAAGATGGAATCATTAGAGTTTAACAGGGCAGAAACACTCTTGGGACCACATCGTGATGATTTTACAATCCAGATAAATGGGTATTCTGCAAAACAATTTTCATCAGAAGGTGAATCAAGAATCATTGCATTACTCCTGAAACTCATTGAAGGTGAAATCATAAGGCAGAAAATAAATCAAGAACCTATATTCCTTCTTGATGAAGTAACAATTGAACTCGATAGAATTTATAGAAAAAAATTCTTTGGAATGATAAAAGGACAGATTTTTTATGCTACAGTAGACGGTCTGGACGATATAAATATCCAGGATAAAAAGAAATTTATGGTAAAGCGGGGTTCGGTTGCGGTATCCTGAGAAAATAAACAAAATATTACCAAGGGTAATAAAATCCCTGAATTTAGATGAGAAATTTAAAGAGTTGGAAATGGTTAAATACTGGAAAGATATTGTTGGTGAAAAGATTTCACATCACGCAAGGGCGATAAACATAAATGAGGCAAATCTCTATGTCGTCGTTGATAATCCTGTATGGCAGGCACAACTGTTTCTTTTGAAGAATAAAATTTTAAAGAAATTTAATGAGTTAGGTGCAAATCTTAGAGATATTAAATTTATTATTGAAAAAGGAGGCTCTTTTAAGGAGTAATTATGGATGAAGAGAAAATAAAAAACAAAGTTGAAGACAGATATGATGCCTCGCAAATTCAGATATTAAAGGGTCTTGAGGCAGTCCGTCGCAGACCCGCAATGTATATTGGTGATGTAGGTATAAGGGGCCTTCATCACCTCATATTTGAAGTCGTTGACAACAGTGTGGATGAGGCACTCGCCGGGCATTGTGACCATATAAGGGTTTCGATTGATAAAGATATTGTTGAGGTTGAAGATAATGGTAGAGGTATTCCCACTGATATCCATCCCACTCAGAAGAAATCTGCACTTGAGGTCGTAATGACAATGCTCCATGCAGGTGGAAAATTTGATGACAAGGTCTATCGGATTAGCGGAGGACTTCATGGTGTTGGTGTTTCAGCCGTGAATGCGCTCTGTGAATTCCTTGAAGCCGAGGTATATCGTGATGGCAAGATATATTTCCAGAGATATAAAAAAGGCGAGCCCGAGGAACCAGTAAAGGTAATCGGAAAGATAAAGAAGCAGGGCACAAAGATAAGATTCAAACCTGATAAAGAAATTTTCCGTAAAGTGGAATTCAATAAAGAAATCGTTGCCCAGCGTCTAAGGGAGATCGCATTCTTAAATAAAGGTCTAAAGATTGACTTTGAAGATATAAAGACAGGGACAAAAGAAAGATTCTATTCAACCGAAGGTGTGCTTGATCTTGTAAAATATCTTGATTCGGGAAGACAGAGGCTCCACAAACCATTCTATGTCCATGATGTTCAAAATGGAATTGAGATTGAAATTGCAATGGAATACAATGATTCCTATCTTGAAAATATCTTCACCTTTGCCAATACGATAAATACCCATGAAGGTGGCACACATCTTATTGGATTCAAATCTGCATTGACAAGAACCCTCAACGAATACGCACGAAAACACAATCAATTAAAAGAAGACCTCGCTTTCACCGGGGAAGACACCCGAGAAGGACTCACTGCGGTTGTATCAATAAAGATAAAAGAACCACAATTTGAAGGGCAGACCAAGACAAAATTAGGTAACCCTGAGGCAAAGGGTGCGGTTGAATCCTTAATGAATGAAAAATTTTATGCCTTTCTTGAAGAAAATCCGAGGATTGCAAATATCATTGTTAATAAAGTCTTAACCGCGGCAAAATCCCGTGAGGCAGCAAGAAAGGCAAGGGAATTAACCCGAAGAAAATCACTGATTGACAGCGAATTTCTCCCTGGCAAACTTGCTGATTGCTCCTCTGAGAATCCGGATGAGAGTGAGATATTTGTCGTTGAGGGTGATTCTGCGGGTGGCAGTGCAAAACAAGGAAGGGATAGACGATTCCAGGCGATACTTCCCTTAAGAGGTAAAATCCTAAATGTGGAAAAGAGCGGATTAAATAAAATTCTCAGCAACGAAGAGATAAGGACATTGATCTCGGCAATTGGCTGTGGCATCGGTGAAGACGATTTTGATATTTCTAAGTTAAGATATAAAAAGATTGTGATTATGACCGATGCAGATGTTGATGGTGCACATATAAGAACATTGCTTCTCACATTTTTCTTTAGATTTATGCGGGAATTGATCGATGCGGGTGTCATTTACATTGCCCAGCCACCATTATATCGCATCCGTTATGACAAAAAAGAAGAATATATGTATTCTGACGAAGAACTTCAGAAATTCCTGAAAAAACATTCTGGAGAAAAATATGACATTCAGCGTTACAAGGGTCTTGGTGAAATGAATCCTGAGCAACTCTGGAAGACCACAATGGATCCTGAAAAAAGGATTTTGAAAAAGGTAACGATGGAAGATGCGGCAGAGGCAGACAGGCTATTTTCAATCCTTATGGGAGATGAGGTGGAACCAAGAAGAAAATTCATTGAAGAAAATGCAAAATTTGTTGAAAATCTGGATATTTAAGGAGGCATAATGAATCATTTACAGAATCTGAAAGAACTTTCAGAAGCATTCGGTATCTCAGGTTATGAGGATGATATTGTTGAGATACTGAAGGGTAAATTTGAAAAGCACGCAAAGGTTTTCAGGGATCGTATTGGCAGTATCATTGCCCAGAAGAATGGAACTGCTGACAGTCCAAAGATTATGTTTGCAGCACATATGGATGAAATCGGATTTATGGTAAAAGAAATCACAAAAGAGGGTTTTATAAAATTTCTACCCATCGGTGGATGGTGGGATGGCAATCTACCTGGAATGCGGGTGCAGATTAAAAATAAAAAAGGTGAACTCATACCTGGTGTGATCGGATTGAAACCAATACATGAACTCTCTCCTGAAGAGAGAAAAAAACTGCCTGAAATCGAACAGATGTATATTGATGTAGGAGCAACTAAAAATTTCCAGGTTTCGGAAAAACTTGGAATAAAACCCGGGGATCCGATTATGCCAGTTGGTCCATTTGTGCAGATGGCAAACGATGATCTGTTACTTGCCAAGGCATGGGACGATAGGATTGGATGTGCATTATTAGTTGATATGCTCCAGGAGTTATCCGCGATTGAACATTCCAATACTGTCTATCTTGTGGGCACGGTTCAGGAAGAAGTAGGATTGAGGGGTGCAAAAACATCTGCGTCTTTAATACAACCCGACTTCGCATTCGCCCTTGATGTGAGCATCTGTCGTGATACACCAGGGAATGGTGGGGATGCGAATGAAAAACTCGGTGCGGGTGTCGCAATCCTTATCTATGACCGGACAATGATACCGCATAAAAATTTAAGGGATTTTGTCATTGAGATTGCTGAAACAAACAACATCCCCTATCATCTCACATCAATAAAGGGTGGATATGATACAGGCGCCATCCATCTGACAAATTTTGGCGTCCCCAGCCTGGCATTGGGTATTCCAACGAGATATGTCCATTCTGCCTCAAGTATCATATCTTATGAAGACTATGAAAATCTTTTAAAATTGACCATACTGATCGTAAAAAATTTAAACCGCGAGGTAATGGAACAAATTTTAAAATAGGAGGAACAATGCCGAAGCGTGTAATAAAGCCCGGAGCGATCTACTATATTTGGACCACGACCAAGGACTGTATTGAAATATTTAATGACCCTCACTGGGCAAGGTTTTTATTATTATCCATTGGCTACCATCGCTATATGCTTAATTACAAAATCTTTGGCTATCTCATAATGCCGGAATCATTCTATGTGATAATCCAGCCGGGAAAGATGTTCACGGTATCAAAAATAATGAAACTTATAAAAGGGAATTTTGCAAGGAAATATAATGAAGTGAAAAAAAGAGAAGGCACAGTCTGGTCCCAGAGTTTTGATGCAGAACTTGTTGAAAATATGGCGCAATTAAAAGAACATCTTGATTACATCCATATGCAACCTGTTAACCGTGGACTTACAAAAGACCCTGGTGAATACGAATTTTCAAGTTATAACAACTACTCCCGTGCCCGTAGAACCACGATACAACTTGTGATTGACTCCCTGCCTGAGGATTTTAAATAGAATCTGGATACATTCTTCCAACTTCTACACTAACTTCATCAACCAGATCCCATATTTACAACACTTTTTCGGAACAGAAACTTCAATCTCATTCTTCTCACGGATCTAAATTACCAATCCCAGTCTCTCTCATTTTCACATTTCGTCAATTAACGAAATGCCGAAATGTGACACGAATGGTTAGAGGTAGTAATTTTTTCTTCTTTATAGCAGGCTTAGACTTCAAAAATCAACATAATCCAGCCTGTCTGAAAAGTGTTGACTTTTGAAAGTGCATTATATTTGTTTGTAGCATTCAATTTGACGATTCCACAATTGTGGAATTGATGAATGGATAATGGATAGAAAATTCAATTTCAAAGTCAAGGCAGGAGATCCTTCGTCCCGACAAAGAATCGACACCCAGAATGACAGGATGAATTATGCTCCGGTGTAGAAACTTCTGTCTCAAAGTCAAGACAGGGGATTGCTTCGTCACTCCGTTCCTCGCGATGACATTAAGAGAGTGTTTGATGACGATGAGAACACAGGACTAAAGTGCGCCCTGATGAAGAATAAACTCCTTATTCCTGAAGCCTTCGCTCATCTTCAATTATTTTGAATCAATCGTTTCCGATTAAGGGCATTAACATATTATTTTTTACATTGGAATATTCCTGACAATTCCATATTTAACCATACCAATAGATAAATGAAAAATCCAATTAAGAAAAGAAATTTAAAACCCAAAAGCCGGGCGCAGACCATTGCTAAAATACTTCCACAAACCGACATCAAGCCATTAATACCGTAGATTATACCTATATCTATCTTGTTTGTCTCACCGATTGCACCTAATGATAAAGGAAATGGCTTACCCATAAGATATCCCAAAAGGAATATAATAATCCCGCTAACAAAGAATTTTATTAATTCACTTGCTTGTCTTAAATAATTGATTAACTCATTAATTAATCCATATGTGCCCAGTAGTAACAAAGGGAGTAAAAGAACTGCAATCTTTGTCCACACATCTCTGTTTTGTGAAGTCAACCCACCTATTCCACTGGCGATTAAAAAAATGCATAATACAAAGCCAAATACCAGGGATGGATCTCCAAAAAGATAAATGAACTTCTGAATAATTGCTACCTCAATAATCATATATCCTATACCTAAAAAATAGAAATTTGAAATCAGTATTGCCTTATGTCGTCTTCTTAAAAAAACCAACAAGACAAATGCACATAATGCTGATACCAATAACAACCGAATAAATGAACCTGGAATTTTTATACCAAAATCATAAAAAAATGGCTTTTCATCATTAACAGGCGCAACATTTAAGGAACATTCCTTACGCATTTTACCAACAAAATCTTTCATCTGCTGGATATTATCAAATTTGACAGCTAACCTTTCTTCAAAATATGGGAGAAATTTTATGTGCAAATGGCGCTTTTGACACTCCTCACTAACTGCCAATGCCTTTGTCTCTGAAATCGGATTTGCAAAAAACATTATTAAGTATCTGTATGGTGACTCAGGAAGAAAATTTTCTACAACCACAAGATGTTTGTGTGCCTCAGATATATTTATTCCACAACGAACAGATGCCTGTATTATCGTCAATAATGTCCTTAAAAGGAATGACTCAGTTTCACAGAAAACCGCAACCATACCTAATGGATTTAGATGGCAATAATACTCAATATATGCTTCAACCGTGTGAAGATAACACTCAGTGAATGGATGACCTATCTTTGCAGATGTATTGGTTAATGAAAGGCTTAGTAGTATCAAATCATAAGATCTATTTTGAGCCGATAAATAAGCCCTGCCTTCAGATATTTTAAATGAAAGCTCAGGCAAATTTAGTATATCTCCATTGTAATCTTTATAATCATAAAGAACTTTCCGGATATCAGGATTTATTTCCACAGCATATATGTTTTTGAAATTTGCCAGTTTCCCAAGGATTATATCCAGTCCACCCCCGGGCCCAATACTCAATAAATCATTGCATTGGGGGGGGGTAAAAATATAAACGGCAGGTAGTTGATTGTCCCTTTTAACCAGGTGAGATTGGATAAATCCCTATCCGTCTTAAACATCACTGATGGTGCACCACCGTCAACAAATATTGCCTTACACTGGTCATTATTTGGATAACTTACGATGTCTGTTCTGAAAGCACTGTTCCAATAGGTTCTTTCTACTGTTGCAGATGTTTCTTTAATCAATTTGACCAGTCCTTTACTCTCAGAGATATAAGGCGCCTTAGATATTGAAATATCAATAAGGTCATAATGTATATCCATCAATAAAAAAATTATTGCGATGAGAGATGAAAAAAGATAGATAATTTTTCTTGTTCTTATTAAATTAAGCAATAAAACTATGACCGAACATAATATAAAAACCTCAGTGGGATGAAATATTGAAAGACACAAAATCCCCAGCAAGGAACCAGACCCAGCCCCAGCCAGATCTGTATAATAAATCAAGTTTGTGTTTGCGATATTCTCTTTAAAGAAAATGCTGACAATAATACTTGCAAATAAAAATGTCGGGATAAAAACGAAAGATAAAATGAGTGGGTGAACCATTAGCATTGGTATTAAATAGGGCAATAATAAAGGGATAAGAAAGGTGAAACTATATACGGCGAGTATTTTATCTAATCCCTTATCATTTAAATTGCATATTGAAACAATCAGACCACCAATGCCAAATCCAAACATTGCTACAGAAACTGCCAGAAAAATATAATGATGAGCAAACAGAACAGCAAAAAAACGCACAATAGTTATTTCATAGACAAGCGCTGTAAATGTCGTAAAAAAAAGAATAATATAACGCAGTATTATGGGGTGTGTAAGACAACCGATTTGACTTTTGTATATTCTTGATAACACATTAATATATTACAAATTTTTTTAAAGATGTCAAGACAATTTGTATAGAAAATATAATGTCGGGGTTAGCCCGCCCCGCTGCGCGGAGCGAAGCCGGGGAACCACATTGCTTTGGCAGTAATGGGTAAAGAGTAGCCCGCCATCCGCCACGCAGTATGGCGGTGATCCTGCCAATGTTTTTGTAGTGGTCAAGCTTGCTTGACATCCTGAAATTATTTGCCGAGCAAGCTCGGCCACTACTTCTTTGATGCATGATACAGGATACATGATGCAGGATAAAGGAGGAAATGATTTAATTATGTTTATTGTAGTGGTCAAGCTTGCTTGACTTCTTTCCACTCCATTTTTTTATTATGTGTTTATGCCAAGACTTCAAGTTTTTATCGCGGTTGGAAACCGCTCCTACAAGCAAGGGTTATACATCTTTGATACATGATTCATGATTCACGATTCAGGATAAACAAAAAAATGATTTGATCGTAGTTTTGGAAGATGGTTATTGGGTAAGAAAGTGAGTTTGGAAGTTGGAAATGAGATGTTAGTTTAAATCCGCCATCCGCCACTCTGTGTGGCGGATGGCGGAAGTGTGGCGGGTAGCGAGAAAAAAATCTGTCCATCCACAATTCTTTCATTAGATTATTGACATTGATTTTTACTTGGCTATAATCAATTATGCTTTCTCGGGTATTATCCTGTGCTACATACGGGATTGATGGTTATTTAGTAAATGTTGAGGTTGACCTATCGGGTGGTCTGCCTGGATTTACGACAGTTGGACTGCCGGATAATGCAGTAAAGGAATCAAAAGACCGTGTGTATGCAGCGATAAAAAATGCAGGATTCCGCTTTCCATCAAAAAGGATAACGGTCAATCTTGCACCAGCAGATATAAAGAAAGAGGGTTCAAGTTTTGACCTGCCCATTGCCATCGGTATCCTTGCTGCATCTCAGACCGTGCGCACAAGCACCCTTGAACGATATGCCATCCTTGGTGAATTATCCCTTGATGGTTCATTAAGACCGATTAAAGGTGCAATCTCTGTCTCCCTTGCTGCCCAGGCAAATAAACTTGATGGTTTGATCGTGCCAGCAGTCAATGCCCGCGAAGCAGCAATTGTTGAGGGGATAAATGTCTATGGTTTTGAAAATTTGATTGAGGTCGTGGCATTTTTAAATGGAGAACTGGAGGTAAGCCCGGTCGTTGTTGACCGTGAAGAGATATTCAAGGCAGTCTCAAAATATCCCATTGACTTTGCTGAAGTCAAGGGTCAGTATCATGCAA
>Ga0078972_1003996_pt1 | contig 42245 bp, 28 predicted proteins | sample YelNatPaOPGAMG01_FD_67568 | JGI IMG/M metagenome (GOLD analysis project Ga0078972, IMG submission 67568) | Hot spring thermophilic microbial communities from Obsidian Pool, Yellowstone National Park, USA - OP-RAMG-01 (SPADES assembly) (version 2) | ecosystem: Environmental > Aquatic > Thermal...
TGTCAATCTTAAATCTTCTTTAAACCTTTCAAGAACCATCGGACAGGTTATCCAAGCAAATACACCTTTCAAAGATTTAACAGGGAACAAAAGAATTCTTGCGTCAGTAAAAGCAAGGGCAGCAGCATGGGCTTCTTCTGTATCCTCTGGACCGAAGATCAAATCAATAGCTTGATTATAGACAATTAAAGTATTTTCTTTTTTATCTTTTATTTCTTTACCTTTTTTATCTTGCCAAATTTCTTTTAATGTAGGAAATCTTTCCAGTAAATTTTTGGTTTTCTCAGTTTCAATCAGTGAGTATTTTTTTTGTGATGTATTTAATTCAACCAAGGAACTAAATGCCTCCCTTATACATCCTTTCAACCCCGACGCTTCAATTTTGGGAAAGTTTGTATATCTTTCCCTCTGAATTGGTAAATCAACAATCCCAGTGCTATCTCCGCCACTTCCAGGATGAAGTGGAGTTTCTGCAATTATAAAAAACAGATTTGATTTTTTAAACATATAAATCCTCCTTAATTTTTATTTAAAGGAATAATTTTTGTTTCTTTATCTTTTAGTGCTGGGTAATTTTTTTGAAATTCCTCTACATATTTGTCATGTTCAAAATTTTGATAAACGAAATCATATATTCTAATTGATGAAATATCCCCATCTTTGTCAACCTCAAACGAGTAAAGCAATCTTATATGCTCTTCATTAGTGGATTTAAAAATAAAAACACCATTATCACGGTCTATAACTTTAGCGTGTCTTAAATCATTTTCATTAAGGCTAATAATCTTATCTATCGCTTCTTTTTTTGAGTTAACCTTTCCAATATAATTTGTCAATCGTAAGTATAACTCTCTAATTGAATTTTCAATTTTTTTCTTGTCTTTATCCGTTAACTTTTCAAAATACTCTGATGTCTTAGCAATATATACCAAAATGATGTCTTTATACTTACTCCAAAAGATGTTCCCTAATGGATTCAACTCACCCCAATCATTATCAATCCATAGTAAACTTTTAAACTCATTGTAAAAACTATCATATTCAGAATACTCCTTTCTTAAATTTTTCATATCATAGACACCTTCGCTAAATTTCTTCAACAGATGGGAATATTTTTCGAACAAACCCCAGTTAATATCTATTGGAGTTGGAGCTATCACTATTAATTCTTCTGTATCTTCAAAAATATAGTATATCGGACATTTTTTCACCTGAGCAAGAATAGTAAGATATGGGATAGTTACCTTATACCCGCCTGTTATATTGATAACGATGTTCTCGTAGTATCCATTAGAGATTTTATCAATCTTGTTGATTAAATTCTCTAATCCTTTGTTAAACTCACGCCTATCCCAAACCTGAAGTCTTTCAATTATCACTGGTTTTTTTACTTCACAATCTTTTAGTTCGTCATAGGGTTTATACTCGCTAAATACTTTATATAATATTCCCGCAGCAAGTCGACTTAAAGCTGTATCAGAATGCAAAAAATAGATACTAAACTCATCTCTTAATTCCTGTTTGAGTTTTATCAAGCTTTTTATTTCAGCAGAGGCATCGGTATTCCCTTTAAAATAATTTTCTGTAAAACAATTTTCGATAATATTTTTTCTATTTTGTTCAACATCTAGCTTTTTTGCTTCAACTTTATTGATTTTAAAAAAATTATAAGCACAAATAAAATTTTGATTGTCAATATTATTTAAATAATTCTCAAAAATTGAAGTACCTACAGTTGTAATTATCTTTTTCATATTTATACTTCTCCCAATAAACTTAATCCAAATCCTTCTTCAAGGTTTATATCAGAGATATTTTTAAGATGAAAAACCTCTTTAATTTTTTCTGCTGGTGTATCATCTAAAATTTTGAAATAATAAACACTGCCAGCAGGAACTGCCTTATACATTGGCTTAGGTCTGTTATTTGCTAAATCCCATCCACCTATTAGATTGAATTTCCCAATAGCACAAGAAACAAGCTTCACTTTTATTCCTTTATATTCCCCTTCAAAAGTTGACTTATTAACCCACCTTGGAAGCCAACCATTTTCAAAAATCGCAGAAGTTGCCAAGTAAAGTTTGAAAATTTTATTTTCAAATTTAAATTTAATATCCATTAAAGTCATTAATTGATTATCACTTTCTTTCTTCTCAATTTTTACAGTTTTGCCTTCACCACCAATTTGAAGCAACCCACTACCTGGACAATTACTTATTCCATCTATTTCTATCAACAAACTTGCCTCTTTTTTAAGTTTTACCATAGGAATTCTGTATAAATAACCTTCTTCAGAAGATAAAGTTTTTCTACTTTTTTTAATACCTGTTTTTTTCTCTTCCAAAAAGATTTCTTTTTTTTCGGTAAATTGTAAAACTTCGTTGCTTTGTATTAAATAATTTTTTAAAGAATCTATATTTATGAACCCATCACATTCTTCAAGCTCAAAATCATTCCTGTTGATTAGAATACTTTCTAAATGATAATCTGATATAAAGATTTCAGGTTTGTTTATGCAAGCAATATAAAAAAGATTATTTTTCTCACTTTGCGTTGCACCTTTCTTTTTAAGGGAATCAAAAGGCACAGGGAAATATATATTGTTGTCCAAACAGATAAAAGGTCCTTTTATTTTTAAATTTCCTTTTTCAGAAGGAGTTCCAAGTTCTTCTTTATATTTTCCTTCTCTAAATTCTTTTAAATTTCCTTTTTCGAAAATCAACCATGTCCTTATTGCTCCATAAACAGTGGAAGGATAGGGTGGAAAAACTGGATTCGCCCAAGATTCAGAACCCATCGTAAAAGGTCTACCATCCCTGAAAAATAATGTATCTAAAGCCTTAATTTTATACCACATTTTATTCCCCCCTATTCATAAAACTTGCAATTTCAAGAAGATTTGTAAAGTTTGATAAATTATCTACTAACAAAATATTCAAAACATTAATTGTAAAATTATCAATAAATTCCTTATTTTTCTCTTTCGATTCTCCACTTTTTCCATTATAAGCCCTTGCTATTAGCCTCTTTAATTCTACCTCAACTATATTTTCAGGAACATCAACTAAATTTAAAAATTCGCTCCTGAATTTCTGGATAAAACCGTCAGAAATATATTTATCTTTATCCATTTGCTCTTTTATTTCTTTCAATACCGCTGTTGTAAGCTTATCTTTATATTTCCATTCTGAAACGCTCACTCTTTCATCACCAGATTTCTTTAAAAGGCAAATGGCAAATCTATCTTTTCCAGAATTTTTAGCCATTTTTTTCATTTCAAAAACTTTATCGATTACAATTTTCAGTGGCTCTTTATAATGTGCAATAACAACTCCCATTGAACAGGAAGCATTTTTACCCATTGTAAGATAGTATACTCCATCTTTTAAAACAAAGCCAGAATCATTATTAATATTAACATTAATTATCCTATTTTCGATTTTTATTTGTCCGGAAAAAGCCCATCTCAATTTTTCCATAACATCAAAGAGGTCTTTTAGATTTACAAATGCAAGAACATCATCACCACCAGCATAAATGAGTTTTCCAAGATGTTCCTCTTCGACAATTTTTCTGACAAACTCAATAGTATAATTTCTTAAGGCTGTTGATATTGCAGAGTGGACGGCTGGGGTTAAGATTTTATTAGGAGTGTATCTTTGTAAGCCCTTTTTAAATTCTTCTGGCAATTTTCCCCACGTCTCTGAATTATATGCGTATTGAATTTCTGGCAAAAGTTCTCCAGAGAGCCATTTTCCTATGTTATCTCCATCAAGGTAAAGAACTGCATAATATTTTTTTGGTTTGCCTGCTTTAGCGTAAAGATTTCTTAAACAGTCTTTTAAGTTTTCTATTTGCGAGGAGTTAACCGAGACTCCAAGTTCATCGTTGAACTTTTTTACAGAGAGATTTTCTTCATAAAACCAAGACCCTTCAAGGGTTTCTTTTAATTTTAATTTTGGTAATGAATGAATCATAAGATATGGCATTCGAGTAAACTCAAAAAATTTATTTTCATATTCCTTAAATTCTGGCAATTCCTTCGCTTTTTCCTTAAAATCAGCACAGGCAACTTCAGCAACTGAAGGAAAAGAAAAATCTTTAAAAATTGATCCGAATTTTTTTTCTAAATATATTTCAAATGTTCTTTTTAGGAAACAGAGGGCACAAAGCCCCTCTCCATCATCTAAATATTTTGGGTTTATTTTGTTTATCAAGTTTATAGCATCTCGATTATAGCGTTTAAATTTATTTTCATTTTTTCTCTCTCTAAAAAACAAAACATTTCTTTCTCCACATAATGAGCATTTTCTTCCTTCTTCTTGTTTCTGTTCGAATTCCCTTAAATTTTTTCTTGCACCCATTGATTTTTCAAGAGCTGTATAGAGAAACTCATAGAGAAAACCGATGTTGGGAGGATACTCTACTTTTTCGTTTGCAAATTTATATAGTTCTTTCCATTTTCTTATTTTGTCATCTGTGAAAAAGTCTTTCAGATCATCTATCTGTAAGTCGTTCTCTCCCCTACTCCAAGGAATTGCAACCCAATATATTTGTGGAAAATCCGAAAGTTGATTTTGTAATATTTCCTTTTGAGTATCGGACAATTTTACATCAATTTTTAATTCTTCTAAGATCTTTTCTTTTGCACTTTTGATTTCATCTTTAATTTTTACAATCATATTTTTTGCAAATTTCTCAATTTTATTTTTATCTGTAGTCCCAATAATTGCAACAAATCTATTAGGGATAGTTGGAAGAGTAAGAATCTCCGAGTTAAAATTTTTAGGTTCTAACCCTTTCCTTTTTAAATACCAATCCATTAAGGGTTGTTTATAAAGATCTGGATAGATTATTGAAGTAGGTCCGTATGTTTCTATAACCTCTTCCATAGCAATGAAAGTGAAATACGAAAGCATAAAACTTCCCATATAAAAATCTTGTGCTTTTCTTGCCTGAGAAATAAAGGATTTAACGGGACCAATTGTGAATAAAAATAATGAATTGTTTTGCTGCTTTTCTAAAGCATTTATTGCTGTTGTAACCTTTAAATGCTCCCATATTGAATGGTCTGGGACCCTTGTATCTGACGGGAGGATAGGAATATATTTCTTTAGTTCTTCGTCTTGAATTTTTTCTATAATTTCTTCAAGTAAATTCCTCCAGATTAAAAGAGCTTTCTTTTCATCAGATAGATTTATGTAAGAATTGGAAATTTCTTCCAATGACATTGAAATTTCAGCGATAGATTTTTTACAATATAAGGTAATATCAAGCTTTTCTTTACTTAATGGATGTCGAATTTCGGTTAACTCTTGCTGGACTTTCTCGGGTAATAAACTTCTTTCTATACAGGAGGCAATTTGGCCAGAATATTTTCCTTCTTGAATCCCCGAAACACCAAAAAACTCAGCATAAACTTTTGCTCTTTTTTCATGCTCTGGAATATTCAATGGTTTATCTATTGGGTCATGGAAAAATTTTTTTAAGAAATCTTCATACCAATTCATGATAATACCTCTCTTTTAAAATCATTTTGTTTCCTAAAGTCATAACGAGAATAATTTTGAGGAAAATAACTTTTTAATGTAGTAACGATGGGATAAAAACCATCTTTTAATTTTACTACAGAAACATAAATTGGGGATGCCATTCTTGGAGATGAGTTGCCTAAAGATGGATTTTTATGATTATGAGTGGCGTTCCCTATTTTTTTCAATAGTGTTTCCCAATCATCATGTTTATTACCTATTTCAATTTCTTTTATCCAAGGATAATTTCCACCTAATTTTCTATTAACTATTTTTGAGCTTCTAATTTCATAGTGATTATCTATTTGATTCAAAGTGTCCAAAATTTTACTTAAAAGTTCTTCTTTTTGAAGATTTTCAAAATTTAATTCTTCTGGTTCAATTATTGCAACACTTCCAAACCCTCTTCTTGATCTTTTCCCAAAACCTCCTAAAATTGTGGACAGAAAAAGAACATTTTTAAAGATATTTATAAACTCTTCCTCCCCTCTCAGAAATATCTCAAATGTAGAATTTACGCAAATGCATGAAAATGTAAAGGTTTTTGTTTGAGAATGAGGTAAAGGTCTATAAGAAGAAAAACTTATTTGTTGTGGAAAAACCTTTATCATCACCTTACTTTTTCCTTCTTTTTCTCCTGTACCACCAAAAATTTTTGCTTCTTCTTCCCTCAATTCTTCAATATTATCATCCGCCCTTATTGCCCTCCACCAGAAACGCATCATACCTTTAACTTCGGAAGAACGCAATTCAGGTTTTCTACCATCAGCACCGTACATAAATAAAGGAGTTATGACTTGCAGGTTAAGGTTGAGAGAATACACATTTTCCTCCAATCAGATTTTTTCAAATTGAATTCATTACTAAAATAAAATTAAAAAATAAATTAAGCAAATAATTTTTAAAAAATTTTTCTCCTTAAAAATTTCCTACTTCACCCTTTTGGCTCCATATCCTTTTTGGCGGAGAAGATTGACAATGCCATTGCTTCCAATTAAATGACCGGCGCCAACAACGACAAAATAGCATCCTTCTTGCATAAGAAAATTCTCGACAATGTTTGCCATTCTCCGATTTCGACTTTCTAAAAGTAACTCTCTATACTGTTTCGCAAGTTCAAATCCTTCTAATTCTTTCTCTATTAACTCTGTTGCTGATTTTTCATCTCCCTTTAACCAAGCCTCATATAATTTATCAAATTGGGTTTTATCATTGTTATTTTTGGTTAGGAAATATTCAAAAAAATGTTCGGAGTCGAGATTATACAGACTTTGGAAAACATCCAACTGTTCTTTGAACGATTCCAATTCTAAAACTTTTTGTGAACTATCTAATTTATTTATAAAATATGTTTCAACCCCTGAAATAAAATCTTCCGATGCTTTGGTCATCTCCAAACTTTGCAAAATCAAAACAGCAACCCAAGGCTTGAATTTGTTGTACATCATTTTTGGAAAAGCGTAAATTGTAAACAAACTATCCATAATCTTAAAATATTTCGGTGGCACTACATCTTCCAACTTCGTGGTATCTTGAAAAACCCCATATTGGAAAATTTCCATCGGGTTAATGTTATTCAAATTGACTTCCAGAACTAAATTCCCGCAGGAAGCAAAAGCATTTTCAATAACCGAATCTAATGGGAAAGCATCTTGTTTCGCGAGATGAATTGAACCCAACAGATAAACTTTTGAATTTTTCCCCACAATCTCATAGAAAAATCCTTTTGGGAATAAATTACTTGCCGAAATGAGGAATAAAACTGCCAGCAATGAAACAAACTTTTTCATAAACAACTCGAAATATTTTAAGTTTGCAATTTAATTAAATCGAAAGAATGAAAAAATATTTAGTACTTTTGTTTTTTGCTCTTCTTTTTTCTGGATGTGGGAAAAAAGAAGAGAAAATCAAATTTTGGCATTTTTGGAGCGAACCCTCCCAAGCTAAAGTCGTTCGCCAGATAATCAGCGAATTTGAAAGGCAAAACAACTGCCGTGTCGATGTTTCGGAACTGAGTTGGAACGACGGTAAAACGAAGCTCATCATCGCATTTAATTCCCGAACAGCACCCGATGTTCTGGAGCTTGGTTCGGATTGGATTGCACAGTTCTCATCGGCGGAAGTTTTGGAACCCGTCGATACCAACTTTTTCTCTCATAGAAACTTTTTCGAATACACATTGCAACCAGCAAAAACAAAAGGAAAACTTTATGCACTTCCTTGGATTATCGGAACAAGGGTTTTATTCTGTAATCGCGATTTGATGCAAAAATGCGGGATCGAAAACCCACCAAAAACAATAGATGAGCTAATTCAATTTTCTCGTGCAATCAACGAAAGTGGCTTAGGCTATGGATTTGGTTGCAATGGTTCAGACCCCCACAGATTATACAAAAAAATTCTACCATTGATTTGGACATACGGCGGAGAAATTCAAGATTCGAACGGGAATATAAAAATCAACTCTCCACAGGTGGCTCGAGCATTTCAAATCTATTTCGAATTGTCAAGATTAGGTATCATCGAAACACAAAAGCAAATAGACTTGCTGTTCGTACAGGGGAAAATTGGTTTTTGCTTTTCGGGAGAATGGTTGTTGGAACTAATCCAAAAGTCACCGCAAAAGTTTAACTTCTCTGCAAACTTAATGCCGGGAAGTGGCAATTCCCCGGGCATATCTTTTGCCGGTGGAGAATACCTTGCCATTAACAAGGAAAGCAAAAACAAAGATTTGGCAAAAAAACTTATTCAGTTCTTACTTTCCGAACAATCTTTAAAAAAATTGGTAACACAAATACCCGAGGCTGGATTTCCGGCAGATACTATTCTTTTGTATAAAAGCTTCAATGACCTGAATTCGCACAAAAGAGTTTTCGCAGAGCAGTTGAAATATTCCAAGATGACACCTGTCCATCCTCGATGGATAGAAATTGAATCGATAATCGAAAAATCGCTGGTCGAAGTGCTTTACCAGAAAAAAGGAGTTTACGAAGCTCTTTCCGAAGCCCAAAAAGAAATCGACTTATATAACAAAGGAATCCAATTTTAACAACATATTATATACATTTTCGTATATTACTATTCTGAATTAGTTAGTTTTATTTATTTTTGAATTTAGTTTTTTCTAAAATTTCGAGTATGTAATGGTGGTTATGTTTTTAACCGAAGCAAACAACGAAAAAGTTGTTAAGATTGTTTCAATAGATGCTGGCAGAGGAGCCAAGCAAAGACTTATTGCTCTGGGCTTGCATCCAAACGACCTTATCCAAATTATTTCCAACCCCGGTTTCGGTCCAATATTGATAAAAAATATTTCCAAGAACGATGCAAGAATCGCTATCGGGCGTGGTATTGCCCAAAAAATTAAAGTTGAATACATCAACTAAGACAATAGTTTTAGTTGGTCAGCCCAACAGCGGAAAAAGTACACTATTCAATGCCTTATCCGATGTAAAAGTATCTACAGCAAACTTTGCCGGTACCACTGTCGAATACAAAGAAACTAACATTGAAGTTTTTGGGGAGCCTATTCATCTGATAGACTTGCCCGGAATTTATTCATTGAACCCACTTGAACCTGCTGAATTCGTTACAACCACATACCTACTCGAAAACCCTGTTGATTTAATTGTTAACGTAATCGACTCAACCCTTGTTACAAAAAGTTTGGAGCTAACAATTGAGCTCCTCGAACTCGGCTTGCCTATGGTTGTTGTGCTGAATATGAAGGACGAAGCCACGAAAAAGGGAATTTTCATCGATGAAACACTGATGTCGAAAATCTTTGGGGTTCCTGTGGTTAAAATCTCGGCTCTTTACCGAAAAGGCATCAATGAACTTCTGGATGCAATAAGTCTGCAAATTTCCCCTGAAAAAACTTTTCCGATTCCTACAAAATTCACTTTTCATATTGAAGAATGGATTAACAAAATTGAGAGTACAATCGCATTTTCGAATCCAAACGGATTTAACCCTAGATTTTTTGCAATTAAACTTCTGGAAAATCCTTCGCTTGTGGAAAAATACATCACTTCCTACAATTCGGAGTTGGTCGAAAATGCTAAGCAGGACATTATTGAACATCACAAAACAAGCCTTTTTGAAACCTTTGCATACGAACGCCACCATCACAGTATGGAAATCTCGCACAAAACAACAAGATATACTTCACGCTCGACTGTTCCATTTGTCGAAAAGCTCGATTTACTGTTTCTTAAACCTGTATCGGGGTATTTCTTTGCTGTTCTTTTCTTTGTCTTGTATTTCTTTTTGGTCTTTTGGGTCGGAAATTGGCTTAGTTCATTGCTCGAAATACCACTTTCGAATCTTGGAGCTATTATAAGTCCATTAAAAACGAACAGTGCATTTCTTTGGTCAATTGTCGATGGATTGTTTCAAGGCGTTTCGGGTGCGCTTGGAATTGTTTTCCCTTATTTTTTGCCTTTATTGATATTAACCGCCATCCTCGAGGAAAGCGGATATATGGCAAGGATTGCCTTTTTGATGGACGTTATTTTCCATCAAATTGGATTGCACGGGAAATCGGTGGCTTCCTTTGTTATGGGCTTTGGTTGTACTGTCCCAGCAATCTTTGCAACCAGAATTATTGAAAATCGACGAGACCGTTTGCTCGCCTCGGTTCTGATTAATTTTATCCCTTGTTCTGCTCGCTTGACTGTGATTTTTGCTCTAACTACTGCATTGACAGGTCCAATTTGGACAATCGTAATTTTCGGATACATTTTGTTGGCAATCGCTGTAACTGCAAAAGTTTTGTCTCTTTTTTTCCCCAAGCCTATTGGCTTGATTATGGAAGTGCCACCACTTAGAGTACCTTCGTTATCAATCGTTTTAAGAAAAACCCAATACAAGTTGGTTGAATTCTTTAAAGTTGCTTTCCCTTTTTTACTTGTTGGAAGTGTTGTTCTTTCGATTCTCGATTACTTTAATTTCACTGAATTTTTGAATAATATACTTCAGCCCTTTATTACAAATCTTTTAGGATTGCCAAAAGAACTTGGTTCGACTTTGGTTTTCGGATTTTTAAGAAAAGAACTTGCTGTTTTTATGACCGCACAGGCTTTTGGAGTGACGGACTTAAGACTTCTCCCCATTACTTTGCAACAAGTTATCGTTTACATTGTCTTTTTAGTATTTTACTTGCCATGTGTTTCAACTTCTGCAGTTTTATTCAAAGAATTTGGTTTGAAACATTTGGGGTTAACCGTCCTCATTGGTTTACTACTTTCAACAATTTCAGCTCTTATCTTTAAGTTTATTTTAACAACATTTTTTTAATGTCTAAATAAATTTTTTTCGTTTTTCATTTTATTTTTTTTAATTTACTTTTTCAAATTTGTTAAAGTTATTTGAAATTATTAAAGAAGGCAAAAAATGTTAAGTCAAGCGATTCAAGATTATTTAAAAGCAATTTACAAATTGCAAGGAGATGAGCCCGTTTCTACAACCGACCTTTCCAAAGAACTCGGGGTTTCGGGCGCCTCTGTAACAGGTATGTTGAAAAGGCTCGCCAATATGGGGCTGGTAGAGTATAATTCCTATCACGGTGCAAAGCTTACCCCTGCAGGCGAAAAAGTTGCACTCGAAACAATCAGGTTTCACCGTTTGTTGGAGCTTTATCTAAAAGAAAAACTGAATTATCCTTTGGAAAAAGTTCACGAAGAAGCCTGCCGTTTGGAACATTTCATCTCCGAAGAATTTGTTGAAAGAATTAGCCAAATATTAGGGGAACCACGATTCGACCCGCACGGGCATCCAATCCCTACAAAGGAAGGTAAACTTCCAAGCGTGGACGAAATTCCTTTAATCGATGCAGAATTAAACAAAGATTATGTTATTAGTCATCTCGATGATGATAATCCCGAACTTTTGAACTACTTAGAATCCCTTAATTTATTACCTGAAACGCAAATTCAAATTTTGGAAAAAGCACCTTTTTTTGGACCAATCACACTTAAAATTGCTCAAACAAACAAAAAACAAGTTATTGGCTACGAAGTTGCAAAACGAATTTATTTGAAAAAAGAATAACTTATCAAAATGAACCAAGGCACTCCCGACATTTCGGTCTGTATGATTGTCCGAAATGAGGAACGGTTTCTGGAAAAATGTCTTCTTTCAGTCCAGCCAATTGCAAAGGAAATTATTATTGTCGACACTGGCTCCACCGACAATACAATCAATATTGCCTCGAGATTCACCGATAAGATTTACAAAATCGAATGGGAGGGTAACTTTGCAAGTGCCCGTAACTATGCACTTTCGAAAGCTCAGTGTCCTGTAATACTTTCTATCGATGCCGACGAGGAACTACAAAACCCCGAGGCTCTTGTAAATGCTTTGCAGAATTCAGATTCCCAAACGGGCGGGTGGCTAATCAATAGCATCTCGTTTGCCTCTCGGGCTCAAGGAGGTGGTTTCGACACCTTCGCCACTAAGCTTCTCAGAGTTTTCCTTAATCATCCCGACATCCGTTTCGAAGGGATTGTCCATGAACAAATCCACGAATCAATCCTTAGAAAAGGGCTAAAAATCAAGGATTCAGAAGCAATTTTTATACACTATGGCTATTCTCTTTCCCCAAACGAAATGCAAAAGAAGCAATACCGCAACCTTGAGCTTCTATTGAAAGCTTTGGAGAAAGAACCCGATAATGCCTATTTATACTTTCAAACAGCTAAAACTTACCTTGCATTAAACAAGCTGGCTGATGCCGAAAATTTTATACAAAAGGCTATAGCCTTTGCAAAACTCGAAAGTGCTGTTCGACCGCAAGCACTAAATTATGGCGGAATCATTGCTTTCCGCTTTGGCAATTTTGACCTCGCAATTCAAAGAGCGAACGAATCCTTGCAGATTATTCCTATTCAATCTTTTGCGAATTTCATTCTTGGCGAAACATACTCCGCTTTGACAATTTACGATAAAGCCTTGAACCATTATTTGGAAATGGAAAAGGCTTTGATTTCGCCCAATTCACTTGCATTGGTCGTTGGCGATTATTTCCTTCCTTTCGAAAAATTGTATTTCAGAATTGGTAGATGCTTAATTGGTCTAAACAAATACAAAGATGCCGAAAATTATTTTCGAAAGGGATTGACAATCAACAAAAATGATTTTGACTGCATTCGAGGTTTAGCAAATGCATTGATTATGCAAGGAAGGTATTCCGAATCCATCTCGATTCTTGAATCCTTCAAAAAGGATAATCCTCAGCATTCAAATGAAATCAACGAGTTTATAAGTAAAATCATTGAATATGAACAAAAGCAAAGAAGTTTGATTAACCACATAACTCAGCCAAAGGGAACAGAGGAAGCTCCGCGAGCTGTCCAGCCCATTTCTCCGACCTCACGCCCTTTCGTTTCATTGAGTATGATTGTCAAAAACGAAGAAAAACATTTGGCTGGATGTTTGGAAAGCGTCAAGGGAATTGTAGATGAAATTGTCATTGTAGATACAGGTTCAACTGATAGAACAAAGGAAATAGCCCGAAGTTTTGGAGCGAAAATATACGATTTCCCTTGGCAAGACGACTTTTCACTTGCCCGCAACGAGGCTTTGAAGTATTGCACAGGTGAATGGATTATCTACCTCGATGCTGATGAACGAATTGTTGAGCCTTCGCCCGAAGAACTTTTAAACATTCTAAGAAACGCCGACAAATCAATTGGCGGATTCTATTGCCTAATTGAAAGCGAACATTATCAGATGGATGGAAGCACCGAAGTTCACAGGGGTGGATATCCTCGTATCTTTCGTAATCTTGGCTATCCAAAGGTTAAATTTATAGGTAGGGTTCACGAACAAATAGCTCCTTCAATTTTCCAAAATGGGCTTTCAATACAATTTTCGAATATCAAAATACTACACTTAGGATATAATCAAGGTCGGGAGGTTTTGGAAGCCAAAATCCAAAGAAATTATCGAATGCTTATCCAACATGTAAAGGAAGAACCATTGAACGGCTATGCTTGGTATCAGCTTGGACAAACACTCGCACAAATGTCCTTGGCAACCGAAGCGGAACGAGCAATCAGAATGGCTATACAAACGAAGACTCTGTCCAAATCGGTTTTTGCTACTGCTGCTTCAACTTTGGCTAAAATGGTTGGAAACAAAGGGAAATACGAAGAGGCTCTATATTGGGCAGAGAAATCGCTCGAAACAGTTCCCGACCAGATTTACGCTTTACATTTGAAAGCTTATGCCCTTTTGTATCTACAAAGATTTGAAGAAGCGGAAGCTACTTTCAACGAAGTTTTGCACCGACTCGAACAAAAGAAGGGCATTCCATTAACAGGGTTTGATATTTTAGTTCCCGAAGAGCTCGTTCTAAAAGGATTACGAATGGCTCAACAAAGAATGAAACCAATAATGTAAATATTAAATTTAGTTTATTTTGGCAAAGTTTCGTATTTTTGCATTTGGTTTGCCAACATAGCTCAGCTGGTAGAGCAGCTCACTCGTAATGAGCAGGTCGGCGGTTCGAATCCGCCTGTTGGCTCAATAATAAAGATGAATTTGGAAAGCCCAACGAGTCGATTTTGCCTCCATTGATTTAAAGAATCTATACTCACAATTTGTTTCGATATAGGGTATTGGGAAATACTTAAACCCTAAAATTAGTGATTGATTATCCAAGTCCCAACTTGTTCGAGGTGTTATTTCAAGCGTGGTTTTTGCGTTTTCTATTGCAAGGAACGGCACAAAACCACGAAAAGGCGTAAAATAAATTCTATTTATAAAATTGAGTGTTCGACGATAATCCTTCAAGTTTGAATAAGAAATTTCGCTCAGAACCGAAAACAGTTCGAAGAAATTCAATCCAACAAATGAACTCGAATACACAAAATTCCCATTTTTCAGCAATGAAGAACCAACAAATGAATAAGTTAGAATATCACTGGAAAACGGCGGATAAAAGACAAATTTCAAATTAAAAGTTGGATTGTGCTTGATAACAATTGGAATATTACCAAAAACAGTAACTTGCGAAAGAAATCTGGAATCGAACATACCCAAGAAAAAATCAAACATCTCTAAATTTCGATAGGAAAATTCCAATCCGAATTCAGAATATTCGGGCGGGAACAAACTCGATGTATAATCGACCGAGGCAATTCTTCTATCGAATTTAGTCATATCGCAATCCCGCAATCCAAACGAAGGTTGAAACTTCCCAACTTGAATTTCGGGAAGATATTCACCAAGCTTAAAATTCAGCGATGCCATCCAATTATCCTGTCCTTGAAAAATTATTGGGCCAAGATTATATTGGCAATTCAACGAAACCCAATCGGCTGGCTTGAATAAAAAGTAAAACCCTGCCTCCATTGGGAAATACCGTCTTTTCGCAAATTCTGTTTTGTGCGACCGAACAGATTGAAAACGAAAGTCCATACCATAAGCAAAGCTTTGAGGAAAGTTCAAGCCAACGAGCGTATCACCAAATTGCAAGTCTTTTGCGTAGGTTTCCTTATCGAAAAGGTCATAAATTTTTTTTACCAATTCGTTACCGATTGGAAAATGCGAGCCATCGCGCAGATATTTCCACCCAAAATCTGTTCTTATTCCACCTCCTTGCGGATTAACGTGGCATTTTGAACATTTGTTTCCTGTTTGCAATGATAAGTCTGGAGTGGAATAAGCAATGTGCGAGACAAAACAATAAATCAAAACACTCCAAGATATAATAAATACTTTTTTCATAACTACTTATGAGGAGGCAACTTCCCAAGTTTCCTTGCTTTCACAACATCATCGGATGTTACAGATTTATCAATCCCATTTAATTCCCGAAACACATACTCTAAAATCAATGCTATCTCTTCGTCCTTTAAACTTTTGTCTACTTCGGTAGTCATTACACCATAGTAAACTTCGCCATTAACAACAATTTTCCCGCTACGGCCAAAAAGCATTCCTCGCAACAGCTCCATTTTATCCCCTTTCTGAACATAATCAGAATTTTTCAGCGGGGGATAAACACCTTTAATTCCTTTACCATCCTTTCGATGGCATTTGGAACACTGCTCGATGTATAGTTTCTTCCCTTTCTCTTTATCATAAGAAAATGCGGAAAATATGACCAAACCAAAAGTCGCAACAAAAAGCAAAAGCCAGATTAAATTCCTCCTCGATTGCTTATTCAACAATACACGCTTTTTTGTATTTTCTCGAAATGATCCTTGCATCTCTTTCTGCCTTTTCAATATCAGGATAACCCCAAAGAACAACTTTATATTTCACTGCTCCATTGTCATATAATCGGACATAATACGACTTGAAACCATTTTTTTCCCAATTCTCCACCTTTTTTTCCGCCAGCTCTTCGCTTTCAACAGTGTCGACAACAATCGTATATGGATATACAGAAGGCAAAAGCCAACGAATCTCGACTCTTCTGTTCATCCAAGAAGTTCTTTCGTCATTCTCCTCCATAAACAGCGGATTACTGTTGCCAATCCCTTTGATTTTGATTTGCGAGGGATTTACACCTTTGCTGACCAAGATCCTTTTCACAGAATTAGCCCGAGCGAGGGAAAGCTCGACGGGGTTCTTCATTGATTCGCTCAAACCTGCATTGCCAATCAGTTCGAGAGAGGAATTCTTACTGCTCCGAAGCAAATTTGTCAAATTGTTCAGCACAGGCAAAAAGGAACTCGAGACGCTTGTGTCGTTTTCGTTGAAAAGTGCTACTGCTTGGTAATTAATGTAGAACATTCGCTCCTTCAAAGGATAAGAAATAACATCGGAAACATCGTAATAATTTGAATAGGCTCTCAATTTCAACAGAACATCGGAGCAATTACTTGCGTTGTAATTAAATGGGAAGGTGATTGTATAACTATATTTCTTCGATAACAAGATTTCACGAAGGACATCAGAAATCCTATTAAAATCCCAAGGCAAGTGGTAAAAATTTCCGCCAGTCTTCAAACATAAATATTTATACGCCAAAATAGAAACTTCGTTCCCCAGTCCAATGACATAAATTTCGGCTTTCTTGCTGTTTGCTTTTTTTATTACATCATCCAAAAGCACATTAATCGAAGAATTGTCCATCTGATTTGTAAGCATCACAATAGCAGTATTTTCATCTTCGACTACATCATCCAGCAAATCGTAAAGTGTTCTATGAACTGCACTAAGTTCAACTTTTGGAGAGAAAACAAGATTTCCCAGTTCCCAATATGCTTTGTCGAATCTTTCCAATGGCAATAAAGTATTTCGCTGCACGCCAAAAACTGAAATTGAAAGCTTATCGAAAGACTCGAGAAACTTTAATCCATTGACAAGTTGCTCCTTTATATCGGGCAGGAAATTAATAATAGAATAATCAATAAGCACGAAAAGGTTTAACTTTTTGCCATAAGTCAATTCCTTTGGAAAAGCATAAACATAGGATTTCAAGCCCAACTTTGGACATTCCTGAACGGTTTCCAATTTAATATCGCTGGAATACTTGTATAAATCATATATCAAATTACCAGCAGTATCCAATATTCCAAAGTTAATAGAACAAGAGTCAAGATTGTTGGAAAAAGACACTCTGAAAATCTTTAATTGAACGGCTTTATCAAATGAATTCGACACGAAACCACTTAAAAATTTTGTTTTGACATTATTCTTTATGCCTTTCAAATCGATTGTTCCAAGTGGTCCTCTTTGAATTGGTGTCTTTCGCTCTTCTTTTGTTTCTTTTGGTCGAACAAGAACGTAAACCGATTGAACTAAACTCTCCCCTTTATCATTGTATGCTGTAACATCAACTCTGGTTGAATTAAAGGGTTTGAGCAAAAAAGAATCAACAGGATTGAAATCCCTTTCTACGCTTGGCAACTTCACATACGAAGCATTTGTAAACTTCCAGTGAATCCAAACACTGTCACCTTGTTCAATTTCCTGTAATTCTGAAATTCTCTCGACTGTGATTTTTGGGGAGACACAGGAAAAAACCAAAGCAGAAACAAAAAGAATTAAAAATAGTTTTTTCATAGACTCAGGTTTTGGAAAATACAAATTCCCCATTCATTGAACTTATGCGTATTTTATCGCCCGAAACAAATTTGCCTTCGAGAATCAACAGGGCAAGCTTATCGACTATATAATGCTGGATAGCACGTTTTAAAGGTCGGGCTCCAAATTGTGGGTCGAAACCAATCGAGGCAAGCAACTCCATCGCCTTGTCGTCCAATTCAAAATCAATTCCGCGTTCTTTCAATTTTTCTCGAACTTTGTTTAGTTGCAAAATTGCTATCTGGAATATTTCTTCCTTCGTTAATGGCTTGAAGACAATAATATCATCGACACGGTTTAAGAATTCTGGTCTTAGCCGTTTTTTAAGCAGTTCAAAAACTTCGTCTTTGAGCCTATCCATAATCTCTTGGCGGTTTTCGGGCGTAATGTACGACAATCGCTCTTGGATGAGTTCTGTCCCAAGATTCGAGGTCATTATAATAATTGTGTTTTTAAAATTAACAACACGACCCTTGCTATCAGTTAGTCTTCCATCGTCAAGTACCTGCAAAAGGATATTGAATACATCGGGATGTGCTTTTTCGATTTCATCGAGCAGAACAACTGAATACGGTCGCCTTCGAACAGCTTCCGTAAGTTGCCCCCCTTCTTCGTAACCCACATATCCCGGTGGTGCTCCAATCAGCCGAGAAACGCTAAACTTCTCCATATACTCGCTCATATCGATTCGAACCATAGCGTTCTCGTCATCGAAAAGGAATTCGGCTAAAGCACGGGCAAGCTCGGTTTTACCAACACCAGTACTACCAAGAAAAATGAAGGAGCCAATAGGACGATTAACATCTTGCAAACCAACACGGGAACGCCGAATAGCATTCGCTACCGCTCGAACTGCTTCCTCTTGGTCGACCAGCCTTTGATGTATCCTCTCCTCCATCCTCAACAATTTAGTCCTTTCGCTTTCCAGCATTCTTTGGACGGGAATCCCAGTCCACTTGGAAACAATCTCGGCAATATCTTCGGCATCGACTTCTTCTTTGAGCATTTTGCCTTCGCGTTGCAATTCCTGAAGTTGGCTATTCACTTCGTTCAACTTTTTTTGCAATTCGTGTATCAATCCATAACGAATTTCAGCAACCTTGGCAAGATTTCCTTGACGCTCGTATTCATCTGCTTGCAACCGAAGATTTTCGATTTGCGACTTATATTCCCGTATTTGCTGAATCAGTCTTTTCTCCTGCTCCCATCGTGCTCGAAGTTTATCCCTTTGCGACTTTAACTCTTCGAGTTCCTTTTCGATTTCGATTAACCTTTGCTTTGTTGCAACAATTGTATCATCCATAGTTTTTCAAATATTATCACACAGATAAAAACTAAAATATGAAAAAAATTTTAAAATAGTAATTCTTTTTACTTTTTTAAAAACAAAAAAAGGGAAGCAACTCGGCTTCCCTTTTATGAGCATAAAAACAATCGACTATTTCTCTTCTAAATCTATTTTTTGACCATTATCGAGTTCAATATACATTGGACGCCAAGTAACTAAAATGGAACGGGGATTCTCCTCCAAAGATTTAATCAAAAATTGCTCATTTTGATTATTTTCTTCTGCTCTGAAAGTCGATTGGAATTGAGTAAATTGTCCAGCCTTAATTGTTTGGTCAACATTAATCCTGTAGGCACGAATCAATTGGTTGCTGGTTGTGAAAAATTGGAGATAACCATAGATTTTCTTAATATCATTTTTCGAAATGTTTGAAATAGTGTAAGTAAATACATTGAATTTCGAGCCATCAATTTCAATAGGCTTCCAACCATCATAACGAAAACGAGAATAACAAACAATAGCGTTAGTAGCTAAGTTGATGTAACTTTGCCTGCGACGCAAAGTCCTTTCTTGGTCAATAATTTCCTTAATCGACTTATTAAATAATGAGTCCACAAAATTGCTATATCGAGCCACACCTGAACTGAAAAGGTCGATTTCTTCGGCAGTGAGCAAGCTGTCCTTCTTTACTTTCTCGACCAATTCAAAGAAGTTCTGTGCAGTCAATTTTTCGTTAAGTAATGGCGAGGGCTTCGTCTTTTGGCAACCAACAGAAGCAACCAAAAACGCAATTAAAAAAACAATAATAAAAGATTTGGAACGCATATTTTTCCCAAAATATGAAACATAAAAAGGCAAAATTAAGAAAAAAATCAATTCTTAATAAATATAGCTTTGAAAATGTATCCTGCAATATCTGGATTTTCTTTCAATCGCCGAGTTGAATAACCATACCAATCTTTGCCGAAAGGAACATAAACACGTAGCCGATGCCCCGAACGAAGCAACTCGTTTCGCCTTTCCTCTCGCACACCCAGTAGCATCTGGAACTCGTAGTCTTCCCTATTCAACTTACGCTCTTTTATCAAATGCAAAGCATGGTCGATTAAAATATCATCATGGGTTGCTATGGCTGGATACAAACCCAAGTCGAGGATTAATTTCAAAAGCTTCTTATAGTTCTCTCGAATACCTTGCTTGTCCTGAATTGCAATGGAAGGAGACTCTCTGTAAATTCCTTTGCATAAACGAATCGAAGGCTTATATTCAGCAAGATTCTTTATGTCCTGCTCGCTTCTGTAAAGATATGCCTGAATAACAATCCCAACGTTTTGATAACCTTCGCCACGCAACTTTTTAAAGAGTTCGAAAGTTTTGTCCGTGTAAGGCGAGTTCTCCATATCCAACCGAACGAAAATGCCTAAATTTTTCGCTCGGTCAACAAGTTCCTTGATATTCTCATAAGCAAAGTCAAAATCAATATCCAAACCCAAAGAGGTCGGTTTCACCGATAAATACGACTCGAGTTTGTTCGAATAAATCGCTTCGAGAACTTTGTGGCACATCGATTTTTCGTGCAAAGCCATTTCTTTTGTTGTAACAAATTCCCCCAGAACATCGATGGTCGACATTCCGCCAAGTTCCATCAATTGTTTGGTTACTCTAACAGCATCTTCAAGCTCTTCGCCAGCAATATACTTACTCGACACTTTTCGAATAATAGCTTTGGGAACCAAAGGCATTGTTTTGATAATTAACTGATTTAACCACTCCATCGTTTCACCTTCCTTTTAAAAAAGTAAAGATGCAAATAAATTGCATCTTTACTAATCTAATTATTTTTTAACATTAATTAGGCATTTTATCTAATCAAAATAGTAGTTCCAACATATCTACCTTCATCAAATTGCAAAATTAAGAACAAAATACCTTGATAAGCATTATTAATTTTTATAACACGCAAGTTGTTGCTAAATGGGATATTGCTTAAATAATCAGCAAAAATTTGCCTTCCTAACAAGTCGTAGATACTAATTCTTGGATTTTTAGGAAGTAAGGAGTTATCAACTTCAAAAGTTATTTCATTATCTACGGGATTGAATTTTACATTAAAAATGTAACCATTTGTTGCTAAATCTTCGAACGGCACTTCTCCAACAGCTTGGCAGGAATCTATCGAAAAGACAGAATCACTTCGGGCTAAAGTTGTCTCGGAAAAAGTTGGTTTAATACGCACAAGACAACGATTTGAAATCTTGTTTGGTATCTTCCAAACAAATGCACCAAGCTTTGCATCAATATTACCAAGAGCAAGCTTTCGCCAGTTGGCTCCTTCATCGGTTGAGTATTCCAATTGAATTTTATTTATGTATGAACTTTCCCATTTGACTGTATATCCTGCGCCAACACACATCAGCTCGCCACCCTTTGGATATATAATTTTTCCATTAGGGACTCCTATCTTAAAAATAGGACTTTCGGAAACAATTTTGCCGTCTTTAGATTTAACACGGAATTTACATTCGTCCGACTGAATTTGCGGGGCGGTCATTTCGTAGTATTTATTCAAATAATCTTCGGATAATGTTGTAAAATTCTTGCCACCGTCGGTCGAAAATTGCACGGTAAATGTATCGACCAGAGTTGCTTCCCAAGAAAGAGCAACTGTTTCGCCCTGTGCAAATTCATCATTTTCCTTGGGGGATTGAACAGTAATGGTTTTAGGCATAATCGAAAACGGACGCATTGAAGTGTCGGCAACATTTGGATTGCCTTTATCACGAATGTAAATTAAACCCCTCGTTGTCTTTATATTTGGAAGTTGCCAATAGTAAATCGAATCCGTGGCAGGAACATTATCGGCTAACAAAGACCAATTTGCACCATTGTCGCTGGAGAAGAAAATCGTAAGGTAATTAACTTTTGCCGAAGTCCAACGAATCGGCAAAACCTCTCCCGCAATATATGTTTTATCACCAAGCGGATTCAACAATGAAATGTATGGAGATGAAGCTTGTTTAACACAACTCGACCTTTCGGCAGCAGAGCGAGCCAATGGTAACTCTCTGGGATGGAAAATCAATTGGACAGAATGAGTAGAATTTGTTAAATGGCAATAGCTCATTATCGTACCGGGTCTTGGAATTGGATTTCCAGTTTTTATACACGCATCGCCAACACCATAGGTTTGCCCAGTAACACAAGTGTCTATCATATTTGGCTGCCAGTAGCAATTATGTGTGTGGGGCAAACTAAAATTATGCCCCATTTCATGGGTGGCAACATTCACATCCCAAGTGTAGTTCAAAGTTGGATATGTTGCATTGCCACGTATGCCAAGCACACAATAGCCCCAGTCTCTATTGCAAAGGCTGCCATAATAAGGGGTTCCACCAAAAGAAATACCAGCAACAGTTTCATTTGCTGGTTGGCTTGCAAGATTAGCAAACAAAACAGTTAAAGCCCTATCTATTGTTTTGCCTTTCCAAATGCTAGGCATTTTCTGTAACTTTTCCGATAGATTGGCTGTCCCAGTATACGGGTCTTCCCAAGAATCTTCCCAAACAACGACATAGCCAATATAAAGCCGAACATTGAAAAATTCTTGGTAAATTTTCGAGGATTGTGCAATAACAGCAGTAATATAAGCAATTGCGGGTTGGGAGCTCCCAAAAATCGAAAAGAAATCGTAAGTACCTTCGCAGGCAAGCTTCACTTCGAGCAAAGGCTTGCTGGCAAGTGGAACATCATCCTTGTAATATTTAATATAATCATCAAGTTCGTTTGAATTCCCAGAGTAATCCTCGGTGTAACAAGAAAAAATTTTGTTCTCATTAAGAACTTGCGAATTGGAAACTGTAAGAATGTGATTCCCTTCTTTCGAATCTTTTTGTGGTGAAATTGTATAAACAATCCCTGATTCTGTCTGAATTGTCCCAATTAATCCAAATTCAGTAAAGTTCATAAAAACAAAAGAATTTTCCTGCCCAGAAATTTTCCCCGAAAGGCACATTAAAATTGGTGCTTTTGTTCGAATTAATCCATCCTTTGTACCACGATAAAACTCGGTATTTTGGTCAAAAGGAATATCAGCTTTCTCCAAAACCAAATCAATCGCTTGGGATTGAACGAATGGGAAATTTATAATTTTCACTTTGTCATAATCTGCGGTGAAAACTTCTCGGGCAACCGAAGGAACAATTTGAAATGTAACATTTGGATAGGTTGTTAAAGTCCTATCGCTGGACACATTTCGAAAAAGTGACTTCGAATCAATAACTAAGTCCTTTGAATAAACATTAGAAATTACTAATCCAATGAGAACAAAGGAAAATAATAATTTGTTTAAAGAAAAACTTTTCATTTCAAACCTCAACATTCAACAAACATATATAGACAAAAAAATTCAAATTTAGTTACAAAAAAGTTTATTTAGGTATGACGACTGAATTCATTCTTCCTTGTATGAAAGCCACTCGTTTTTCAATATAAGGTGTTGGTGCAATTGGACTCCAACGCCGTGGATTAGGCAACACTGCTGCAAGCAAAGCCGATTCTCTTTGTGTTAGTTCAGAAGCATTCTTGTGGAAAAAAACTTCCGCTGCTGCTTGAACGCCATAAATTCCCTCTCCAAATTCAATTATGTTAACATATACTTCGATAATCCGTTTTTTCCCCCAAATGTACTCAATCAAAACTGTAAAGTATGCTTCGAGTGCTTTTCGAACGTAATTTCTGCCGTGCCAAAGGAAAGCATTCTTTGCAGTCTGCATCGAAATAGTAGAGGCTCCACGCAGTTTTTGTCCCTTTCGCAATTCATTGTAACGGCGAGCAGCTTTTATTGCTTCCCAATCGAAACCCTTGTGGAACATAAACCTTGCATCCTCGGCAGAAACAACTGCCCGAAACACATTTTTGGAAATCTTTTCGTAAGGAACCCACTTTTTCCTAATACCAATATTTTTCCCTTCGAACCAGCCTTCGAATTGTCGGATAATCATTATAGGAGTAATTGGTGGAGGAACAAATTTGTAAACAACAACAATTGCAATACTCGAGACTAAAAAATATAAGATAACCTTGCCAAAGAACTTTAAAATTCTAAATACTATCATTACTTTTCTGGTGCTGCTAATCCATTTACTTTCAACAAGGAATCATAACGCATACCATCGACGATGGTAATTCTCAAAAGTCGCCCGTAAATATCAAGATTTGGTTCTTTAAAATCCCGTAGCAGTTGTACTTTTTTGTTTAGCAATATTTGTTTGGCAAAATCTTTTGCTTTAAATCCAAGTGCGAGAGCAGAATCTTCCGAAATCCCTGCTCTCCTTGCTTGGTCGGAAAGTCTATCCCCTTTTCGAGTTTCGAAGCAATCTACATACAGAACTCGCACTTTCCATTTTTGGTTCTTATAGTAAATTCCAAACGTATCGCCATCGGAAATTTCAATAACTGTTGTTTGCAGAACAGCCTCGGTCGGAGTTTCATTTTCGTTCGTCGTAGGAGTATTTTCGCTACAAGAATAGAGAATAATTAAAAGAATTAAAAGCAAAAAGTTCGCTGTTCGATAAGTGAAAATTTCTTCTTTCAAATGCTTTGCCATATTCTACTCCACAAGTTTAACAGACAAAACTTTCGAAACCCCATCTTCTGCCATAGTAATGCCATAAAGCACATTTGCAAATTCCATAGTTCTTTTGTTATGGGTAATCAGAATAAATTGAACATCGGAAAACTTCCGCAAAAGATTCAAAAACCTATCCACATTTGCATCATCCAAAGGAGCATCGACTTCGTCGAGAACACAAAACGGCGAAGGCTTGACCAAATATAAGGCAAATAGAAGCGACAACACGGTCAAAGTCTTTTCGCCTTGCGAAAGAGTGTCAATCGAGTTTATCTTCTTCCCCGCAGGTTTAACCCGAATCTCCACATCCGATTCAAGCGGGTCATTCCTGTCAATTACAAGTTCGGCAAAACTATCGCCACCGAATAACTCCGCAAAAACTTTCGAAAAATTTGCATTAATCTGGTCAAAAGCGGTCAAAAACCTTTCTACCGCCGTCCGATTAATCTCATCGAGAGCCTCTTTCAAAGAGTTTTCGGAGTTTGTCAAATCTTCAATCTGTTTTCGATACAGTTCTAACCTTTGCTTCTGCTCCTCATATTCCTGCAAAGCAAGGAAATTAACATTGCCAAGATTAACAAGCGATTTCTTTAATCTTTCGATTTCGCCTTCAACTTGCTCGGGCGAAAAACTCTCTTCGAATTCAAAACTGACATCATTCAAATTGGTATTGTAAACTTCCAAGGCTTTGGAAAACAATGAACGAATGTTTTCATTTAGCCTTGTAGCCTCTATCTCATTCTGATGAATTTTGCTAACAAGTTTATCAATTTTAAATTGCAAATCTTCTTTGAAGGACTGCTGGCGAGTAAGTAAATCTTCGTATTCCTTCTTTCTTTCGAGTAAATAATTTTTGCGGTTCCTGACTTCCTTCAATGAATTTTCCAAATCCCCAATTTCTACCTCCAATTCGGAAATTTTTCGAAGAAGTTCTTCCCTATTAATCAACAAACTTTGGTGCTCATTTTCGAATTTTTCGATTCTTTGCTGTTGAGTCTTTTTGCCATTTTCAATTCTAAGAATCTCTTTTTCGAGACCTTCAAGTTCAGTCTTGATTTTTACAATCCCTTTTTCCTTTTCTCTCAAATGTGATTTCTTCTCCTCGACTAATCTTTGGAAATCCTCGAACTTAGATTTGCTTTCTTTAACAACACTTTCAAAATTTGAATATTTTTCCGAAAGAGTTCTTATTTTCTCTTCCACAACTTTCGTCTCGCTCGACAATTTCTCATACTCTTCGATTAATTTCCGATATTCTTTTTCAAGCGAGTCTCTTTGAAACAACAATTCGCTATGTTTCTTCTCGTGCTTTTGATGAATCAAATTGAAATTATTTATTTTGCTTTCAATTTCCAAAATTGTTTTCTTGCCATTTTTGATTGAAGAAGTTATTTGCTCGATTGATGCAGAAATATTCTTCAATTCTTGCTCAATGTCTCCTAAGTCTTTGATTAAACCCTCACGCTTTTTCTCCAACTTTTTGATTCTATCCCTTTTACCAATACTTATACCTTCCCTTTTATGAATAGAGCCACGTTTGTGTATATATTTTCCCCAAACAAGTTCACCCGATAGTGTTACAACGCAAGGAACAGAATACTTACGAGATATTTCTAACGCATCTTCATAATCGCGCACAACCACGCTATCGCCAAAAATAGCAAAGAAAATGTTTCGAATCTTGTTATTGACTTCGGGCAATTCCCAAACGAAACCAATTATTTTTGGGTCGGAAAACTTTGCTGTGATTTCAAAATTTTCGGGAATTTTGTTCAAAGGAACGAAAAAGCACTTCCCAATGCCACTTTCGGTTAAGATTTTATACGCATCGGCAATGTCTGTTTCGTCGTCAACAAGCACAATGTTTTTGAATTGCCCAAGAAGTGAATCGTATGCTATTCGATACTTCTCGTCGATGGAAATGACCTCGGAAAGCAAAGAAAATTTCCTGTTTTCCTTCCAATTAGTTTCCTTAATAAGAAATTTTGTGCTTTCATCAGTATCTTCAACAGAATTTAAAAATTCAAGAGTTACCTGCGTCTCCTTCAATGCAATTTTCAGCTCGTTTTCCCTTTGCTTGGTTTGTTCAAAAAGGTTTTTCTTTTCGTTTAGCAAATTTTCAAGTTCGCTAAGTCCTTTGTCCACCTCGCTTTTTTGCGAACTTAACTCATTAATTTTGTCTTCGCTCGTTTTTTTCTCAGCAGTTACGCTTTCTATCTCCTTTGCAATCCTTTCCTGTTCTTTTTCAATTTTTGCTTTGTTCTGAACTAATTGTTCAAGCGTAGCACTCAACCTGTTGTAATTGAGTTTTTCAAATTTAAGTTCGTTCTCTAAACCAACTGATTCAGCTCTTGATTTGTCAAACTCTGCTTGTTTTTCAAGAAGTTGTTGGTTCCAAGAATCAACTTCAACCTTCAAACTTTCGAAGTAGTCAATCAAATCCCTTAATGTTTGAGTTTTATTCTCTTTTAGTTCAATTAGTTCCTTCAGTGTTTTTTGATAACGGGAAATCAGAATTTCTGCTTCTTTTCGGTCTTCTGCTATTTTATTCAAAGTTGAGTCAATGGAATTAATTTTTTCCTTCAAAACACCAATGCGATTTCTTTTCTCAGTAAAATCTTGGTAAAGCACGCTCTCTTCCGAACGAACCTCTTCGATTTCCTCTTCCAGCTTAGTTATCTTTTCTTCGAGTTCCTTGATTTCGCCAACAATTTCGTTATACAACGAGACTTGCTTTTCCTTTTCTTCCAAATTCAATTTGTTTTCTTGTTCAATTTGCTCAAGACTTCGATTGTAGTTTTTGAATTGATAATACCACAGCTTCAGTTCCAATTCTTTTAGTTCTGTTTGAATCTGATTAAATCGACGAGTCTTCGACGCTTGACGAGACAATGACTTTACTTGCTGTTCAATCTCGTTAACAATATCGTAAATTCTTTGCAAATCATTTCTGACGGAATCCATCCTTTTCAGTGTCTCTTTCTTCCTTAGCTTAAACTTTGCCACCCCAACGGCTTCTTCCAAAAGTCGGCGTCTTTCTTCTACACTGCCATTCAGCAAATTTTCTATCATCTTCAACTCAATAATCGAATAAGAGTTGTGGCCAATTCCCGTATCCAAAAACAAATCGACAATATCTTTCAAACGGCATTGAGTATTGTTGATGAGATATTCACTTTGCCCGTCTCTATAAAGACGCCGAGTAACAGTAACTTCATTAAATTGCGTTGGCAAAACATTTTTGTCATTTATGAAAGTAATCGAAACTTCTGCCATTCCCAGTGGTTTTTTGGTCGAAGAGCCGTTGAAAATAACATTTTCCATTACTTCGCTGCGAAGAAGCGAAGTCTTTTGTTCTCCAAGAACCCACCGAATTGAATCGACAATATTCGTTTTCCCGCAACCGTTCGGACCAACAATTGCGGTAATTCCTTTCGTAAAATTAAATACCGTTCGGTTCGCAAAAGATTTAAACCCTACTAATTCAATTCGCGACAGAAACATAAAATTATTAGTCAGTATAAACTACAAAGTTAAAAAAAAAGAGCGAGGCAATTATTCCATTAGTCAGTCCTCAATTGTGTTGTAATAATTTAAATCCTGTTTCGTTTGAAAATCCGTAAAATTTATTTGGAGGTAAAAATGAAAAAGCAGTATTTTAGAATTGGCATTATTTCTGTTTCAACAATTGCACTTATCGCTATCTTATACTTCACATTATTTAAAGGACAAATATTTGCACAGCCCCAAATTGGAGCAAACAAGCCACCAATCGAGATGAACCCAACCATTAAAGCATTGAACGACGCATACCAAAACGCAGCTAATGCAGTAATAGAAAGCGTTGTAAATATACGCGTCAAACTCAAACAGAATCAAAAAGGTGGAACTTTCAGGGTCTTCCCCTTCGACGAAAATGACCCATTTTTCAAGGATTGGCAAGATTTCTTTAAGCATTTCCAAGATGAAGACGAATCGGAATTATCTGCAGCGGGAAGTGGAGTGTTCATTACTTCCGATGGCTACATTGTTACAAACAATCATGTCGTCGAGAATGCCGACGAAATTAGAATTATGACCTTTGATAAGAAAGAATACAAGGCAAAAATTATCGGAACGGACAAACTGACCGATTTGGCTGTCATCAAAGTTGATGGCGATGGATTCAAGCCTGTTCATTTTGCAAACAGTGATGAAATCAAAATCGGTGAAATAGTTATTGCAGTAGGAAATCCTTTAGGCTTATCTTCAACTGTAACTTCAGGAATCGTAAGTGCATTAGGGCGAGGTGGATTAAACTTGATTCGACCAGAAGATGGCTCCCGTGGCAATCCGGCAATCGAGAACTTTATCCAAACCGATGCACCAATTAATCCGGGAAATAGCGGTGGCGGATTATTTAACTTAAACGGCAGCCTTGTTGGCATTAATACTGCAATTGCCACTCGAACGGGAACCTATATTGGCTATGGCTTTGCTATTCCTTCAAACCTTGTCAAGCGAGTTGCCTCCGAAATAATCAAGAAAGGGAAATTCGAACGAGCATACCTTGGGGTTTACATTAAATCTGTTGACCAAGTTCTTGCCAAAGCCCTCGGAATGAAAGATGTCAAAGGAGCTATTGTTAATCAAATCGAAAAAGGAAGCCCAGCCGAAAAAGCCGGTATTCAAATTAGTGACGTAATTCTTGAAGTGGATGGAAAGAAAATTGAATCATCCAACGATTTGCAATTAGAAATTGCCAAACGTGCTCCGGGCGAAGTAGTCGAACTGACAATCCTACGCGGCAAAGAGCAAATCAAGAAAAAAGTTAAACTCGAAGCTCGTGATTCCTTCGTTGCCGAAAAAACTGATTCCGAAGATATCGAAGAACCCAAGCCCGGCGAACCAACTAATATCGAAAAACTTGGCTTAGTTGTTACGCCTTTGGACGACAAAATCAAATCTGAATTCGATGTCAAAAATGGTGTATACTTAAAAAATGTTACCAAACGCTCTTTAATCAATGAACGTGGTCTTTTACCAAGCGGGGTCATCGTCAAAGTCGATGGTCAGGATATAAATTCGGTCAAAGAACTCAAAAAAATTATCGACTCGAAAAAGCCCGGCGACGCAGTGCTTTTCCAAATTAAATACAAGGACGTAACAAGTTTGGTCGCAGTCGAAATTCCTGAAAAGTAAACAGGATAAAATTAATTCTGAAACACACAAACAATTTTGGAAGTTTTATAAAATTTGGGGCTGTCTTAAATTGAACAGACAGCCCTTTCTATTATCCTTAGAGCAGATTCACCCTACCATAAATCTTTGTGACCATAAAATACAAAATTCACTACAATGGCAAGCCAGCCCGTTTTTTTTACTTAATTTTGTTTTTTTGTTAAAATCAAAAAAATAAATGAGTAGTAAAGATAACGAAAGGTATTTGATTACCTCGGCACTCCCTTATGCCAATGGTTATGTTCATCTTGGACATTGTGCAGGAGCCTATCTCCCAGCGGACATCTACGTCAGATTCCTTCGTTTAAAAGGTAAACGCACTCTTTGGATTTGTGGCTCCGATGAACACGGCGTTGCAATAACCATAGCAGCGGAAAAAGAAGGGAGATCTCCAAAAGAAATTATCGATAAATATCACGAAGCGAATAAATCTGCCTTCGACCGATTCGGGATGAGCTTCGACGTTTTCAGTAGAACATCACTGCCCATTCATCACGAAACGGCGAGGGAATTTTTCGCCGACTTTTTGAAAAAAGGTTACTTAATCGAAAAGGAAGAGGAACAATTCTTCGACCCCGTTGCCCAAATGTTCCTTCCCGACCGCTATGTCGAAGGCGTTTGTCCCAATTGTGGTTACAACAAAGCCCGTGGCGACCAGTGCGAAAATTGCGGTGCCTACTACAACCAATTAGATTTGATTTCCCCAAAAAGCTTAATAACAGGACAAAAACCAATCGTTAAAAAAACTACGCACTGGTTCTTCCGCTTCGACCTTTTCCAAAACTTTATGGAAGACTACATTGAACAACACGCAAGCCACTGGAAAGAGAATGTTGTTCAGCAAAGCCGAAGCTGGCTTAAGCAGGGAATGAAAGAGCGAGCCATCACACGAGACCTTTCTTGGGGCGTTTCCATCGAAGGAATCGAAGGCATCGACCCCGAAAAGGCAAAAGGCAAGGTTATGTATGTTTGGTTCGAAGCCGTCCTTGGCTACATTTCTGCAACCAAGCATCTGATGAACGAACTTAAAGCCAAAAAACTGGAACTGCACGAAGACTGGGATAACTGGTGGAAGAACCCTGCAACGCATTACATTGCTTTCATTGGGAAAGACAATATCGTATTTCACACTCTGCTTTTCCCAACTATGCTTTATGCCCGAAACGATGGCTTCATTCTGCCCGAAAATGTCCCTGCAAACGAATTTTTGAACTTGGAAGGCGAAAAATTCTCGAAGTCGAGGCATTGGACAATCGATTTGATTGAATTTCTTTCCGATTTTCCTGATACCTCGTCGATTGATGCTTTAAGATATGCACTTGCTTGCAATTTGCCCGAAACAAAGGATGCAGACTTTTCGTGGAAAGACTTCCAAACCCGTAACAACAGCGAATTGGCTGGCATTTTTGGAAATTTCGTTAACCGAGTCGTTCAATTTATCTCAAAATATTTCGAAGGAAAAATTCCAGAGCTTCCAGAAAAATATAAAGACCTTCCCGACGAATGGAAAACTGCTTTCTATTCGTATTACAACGAGGAAAGCCTTGATCCAAGTAAATTCACAACTTTAAGAAAGAACGAAATTGAACTAATCAAAGGTGTGGCAAGTTCACAAAAGAATGCTACGAATCTTATTTTGAATTTCAGATTACGGGATGCCATATCCGAAATAATGAATGCAAGCCGTTCAGCAAATAAATACTTCAACGATGAGCAACCTTGGAAAACATACAAGGAAAATCCCGAAGAATGTGCAAAGACATTGTTCATTTGTTCCCAACTGCTTTATTCCTTTGCCATTTTATTTTCGCCGATAATCCCTTTCACAACAAGGAAAATATTCGAGGCTTTGTCGCTGGAACCAATCACGGGAGAACCAAACTTTGGGTTTGGAGGCGATGACGTCTGGTCAAATGCATTTGAATTTCATTTAAAATCGGAAAGTAAAATTGGCAATCCCGGAATCCTTTTCCCGTTAATCGAAGACAAAATCATCGAAAAGCAAATCAGCAAACTCGGTAAATCGCCCGAGCAAATTTTTGAAGAGGAAAAGAAAAATATGATTTCCTACGAATATTTTTCGAAAATACAATTAAAGACAGCTAAAATACTCGAAGCCGAAAAAATCAAAAAGTCAAAGAAATTGGTTAAGCTTAATATTGATATTGGGGACGAGCGACGGCAAATTGTTGCAGGCATTGGGGAACACTATTCACCCGAAGAACTTGTTGGAAAAACAATTGTTGTGGTTACAAACCTTGAACCGGCAAAACTTATGGGAGTTGAATCCGAGGGTATGTTGCTTGCAGCCAGCACCGAAGACGGCTCGAAACTGACTTTAATCACAACACTTGCAGATATTCCACCCGGCTCAAGAGTTAAATAAAAGCTAATTTCAATACTTTTTGTCCAACTGGTGTTCCAGAACATATTCAACAATTTGAATAGCTCCTTCGGTGGTGTATGAATACTTTTGAGTCAAATTTTCAACAAGAAACTTTATGCTCCTTTTAATTGTTTCGTCATACTTGTCGAAACCGGGTGTGTTGTATTCTTTTAACGCAGATTTAAAATTAATGTTGCTCGAAAAAGGAGCAAGAGCATTTTCTTTTAAGTTATTTGTAAATCGCTGATACAACTCCTTAAATTGCTGTGTTTCGGTAATTTTCTTGCCGTAAAGATTAATCTCTTGGGACAATGTGGTATTGACATAAATATGTTGGGTCTCTTTCCTAAACTTTTTCATCTCGAAAGGAGTGGCATCGTTGCCAAGAATAGCCTTTTCGAAATTTCGGAAAAATTCTTCGCTGACCTGAATCTCATCGTTTGTATAGGGTGAGCGGATTGTTTCTCCTATGTCGAAATTCACAGCAAAAAGGTAATTGGCAATTTGACTTTCAATCTCTTCCTTGTTAAAAAAGTATATCGATTCTTTAACTTCTTGTGTGATAGTGTAATCGTAATCATTTGCAAGTACAACGATTAAATCCTGTGGAACTTCTTTAAATTCTGGAACATCTACCGAAGTGAAGAAATCGACAATCATTTCCATTGTAATCAAACTATCCTCGTTTTGATGTTTTTCGAGGAAATCACCAAAAAGTTGCAGTGATTGGCGACCTGAAATGCCTTTGAAACCATCGGATTCGGAGGCTTTAAGAATAGATTTTTGTAAGGTTGAATCAATCTTCTTAACATCGCTATCTTCTATCCATCGTGGCAGTTCGTTCGAAAAGATTAAAATTTTAAGATGCAAATAGGACTTATCCAAAAACTTATCATATTTTAATGGGTCGGGAATCCATTTCCTCAACGACTCATTGTTTTTATCCAATCGGGTTGCGACGATTAGTTTAGCAAAAAGTTCAAGGGTATGGGGCAAAAACTTCTGGAAAACTTCTTCGCCAAATTTGTTTTTAAGAATTTGAATTTCGGTCTTGTAATCGAGCACATAAGGAATTCTAACATAAATTATTCTATCTCGGAAGGATTGAACATCGATAAATTTTGCTTTGTCTTCGGGATTTACCAAGCCAATAAATAAAGATTTGATATGCTCTTCGATAAGTCCAACCTTATGAACTCCATCGCTTATAATCCCATGCAAACGGAAAAGCCTTTCCAAGTTCCTTTCTTTAATGTCCATCAAAGCATAAACGCCGTTGTTCGTGAATGAAAGGTCGGAAAACACAAAATCAATATTATCGGTGCGAAGCAATGTCCTCAAATAATCCTCAATAAACTGATTCCTGAATGGTTCAACAACAAGCGGGTCGCTGGGATTGAACACGCTAACGCCAACTCCAAACAATCGGCGGAATACAGCACGCCGAGCATAAATCATTTTGAACACTTCCAAGGGATTTTTTAACCTGTCGAGCAAGACATTGTAAATCGACTGACAAATGTTGCAAGGCATTTCTTTGAAAACCCACTCGTATTCCTTGTCCTCAAAAAGTTTTCGTTTGAATTTTTTGTCTTTGATGACTTTATCCAGCAATTCGTGCCGCAAGTTCTTTGGAATTTGAAGAATTGGGTGGTCGTGGCGAGGGCAGGAAAAGTCAATAGATTTCCGCTTCTTAATGTCTTCGGAAATCAACCGCTGTTCAAGTGCCACATTATTAGTTTCGTCGGTAAAAACATTGAACAGGTCACCTTGTTTCATTGCATCCTGAATTACTTCTGTGTTGATTCGCCAGTAGGTTTTGAACATAATACCTTCGTCAGACCTGCCGTATTCCTCGACTTTACTAATCAGATTGTTTAGAAATGTTGATTTTCCACTTCCCGGCGGTCCTTCGAAAAGAATCAAATGGTTTTGGATTGTTCTTTTTTTGAAAGACTTAACCAAATCGATGAAGCGTTCAGAAAAGATTGGGTCTGCGTAAAAGGGATTTTCGCAGTTCACAGCAAGAAGATTATCGATGTTATACTTGTTGAAAAACGCACCGCCAATTTCCCTATCGGCTTTCTCTTCCTTGACATAAGAAAAAACCATATCGTAAAAGAACTGAAAAATGTCGCGCAAATAAAGCGAGGGATTTTCGGAAATCATCTCGAGAAAACTCTCGAAAGGAATTGGCTTGCGAACACTTGTTTCCACTCTGAACTGCTTTTCGAAAAACTCTTGCAAAACCCCTTTCATTTCCAAATCCATTTTAACAACAAAGCAATTTGCTAAATATTTTTCGTTTAACAAAACCATTCGGAATGAATTAAAAGGGGAAATTCATCTACTCAAAAGTTTCCGTAATCATCTGCGAATTTTTGGTTGATTAAATTACCGTAATAAAACAAAAGTGCCAGTCCAAAGACTGGCACAAATTAATTAACCAACCTAATATTTTCTATTTCAATTTAGCAATTTTAATTGCTTCGGGGAAAAGTTCCAATGCTTTTTTGAATTGATTATCGACGGTGAAAAGAATTTCCAAGAATTGTTCTCGGGTCCAAACACTCCGAGCAAGTTGAGCTTTCAAATATATACCAATATATTCTTTATCGGTATTCCAATCGCTATCCTTCACTTCAATCTTCTTTTCTTCGACGAACTTACGGAATTGATTTAAAATTTGCTCCGAAATGACATAATTTGCTTTGAAATCTTTAAAATCTTTATATTGGTTGCGAATTTTTTCGACTTCTTTCTTCAAAGACTTGTCGATGAATTCGAAGAACAAATTCTGGCTACGAATAGTTGCGGTCATCCTCGTAATCGTGTCCGACTTAATAATGTAATCAGGTGTTATTCCCCCGCCGCCAAAAACCACTCTTTTCGAGCGAGTGTAATAAATCGGAAGCGAATCAATATTAATTCTATCTTTCGCATTCTTTATTGTATCATTCATCCTCTTAACTTGCGAGATTATTTTATTATAAGCATCGTAGATGTACGAGCCTTCTTCGAGTTCCAGCCTGCCAACCAAATGACGATACTTGTCTTTATCCTTGTAAGGACGTTGAATGCATCTGCCCGATGGAGTATAATACTTTGCAATGGTTAATCGAAATGCAGAACCATCACCAAGGTCGTATTGTCGTTGAACCAAACCTTTGCCAAAAGAAGTTTCGCCAACAATCAGCCCACGGTCTAAATCCTGTATTGCGCCCGAAACGATTTCGCTCGCCGACGCCGAACCTGAATTAATCAAGACAATTAATGGCAAATTTGCATACACCGAAGCACCGCTGGAAATGTATACCTCATCGAATTCGGGGAGCCTGCCTTTGGTGTAAACAATTGTATCGCCAGCACGGATAAATTCTTCTGCCATAAGGAAAGCTTGGTTCAAGTATCCGCCGGGATTTCCACGAAGGTCTAACACCAACTTCTTCATTCCCATTTGAGTGAGCTTTTCCAACGCCTGAACAAGTTCATCGTGGGTAGTAGCTGCGAACCGATTCACAACAATAACCCCGATGTCAGTTCCATCGACCATAAAGGCTGCTTCGACAGTATTCAGGGGAATCTTGTCCCGCACAATGCGAAAATGAAGTAGTTCTTTGACACCTTCCCGTTTTATGTCTACTTCGACTACTGTTCCCTTGGGTCCTTTCAGCTTTTTGGGCACATCCGTGCGAGAGAGACCAATTGCACTTTCGCCGTCGATTTTAACAATTTTATCCCCAGAGCGAATACCCAAAGCCTCGCTTGGTCCTCCCGGTATTGGCGAAACAATAACTATTGTATCGTTTATTATATCGAATTCGACGCCAATTCCTTCGAAACTCCCCTGAAAATCTTCGTTAACCCGTTTCATTTCCTCGGCAGAGATGTATACGCTGTGGACATCGAGCTCGCTCAACAGCCCCTTGATTGCAGCTTCTGTAAGTTTTTGGGTATCGACCGGCTCCAAATAATTCTTTGCAGCAATGTTTAAAACTTTATCTATTTTCTTTATTTGCTGGAAGATATTGTCCGTGGAAATCAAGGGAGAAAAATACATTCCAGCTACAACACCAAAAACTACTGCTACGAAAATTGTTATTGCTCTTCTCATCTTTCTTTGCAATTTATAAAATGCTTAAAACGAAATTTATGAAAAAATATTAATCCGAAATCAGAATTTTTCAAAATTTGTTCTTTTTATCAGTCCCCCTTCGAATTTCATTATCATAGAATACATACCGGGAGATAGATTCCGTAGGTCTAATTCGAGCAGACCGATACCTTTTTCAAAAACTTTTTCGAATATCAAGCTGCCTAAAATGTCAAAAATTTGTATTTGGCAAGCCAAATCGGACAATGGCGAAGTATCGACATAAAGAATATCAGTCACAGGGATTGGATAAACTTGAACAGAACCACTTTGGTTAGTTCTCGAAGTTATTTTGCTCGATAACGGAACGTTGCAATTGGAATTCGTGGTTAAGTCAATTGTTTTGCCAGCGCCCACAAAGGGAATTTTCATTGAGATACAAAAAGGTGTATATTCTATCACAAGCGTATCGACTATATTCCCCGATGTTAAAGGATTAAAACAATAGCGAAAATCGATCTTACCCTGTGGTGGGATTACAATTGGTAAAGAACTCGGAGCAACACTGAATTCCAAGTTCCGCAGGAAATAAGCCCTATCAATAATCAAAGGATTTCGGCCATTGTTAAACAAAGGTAGCTCGGCACAAACAATATCGCCCAAGAAATAACTCCCAATCTGAACAGGAGATTCAAAATCCTGTGCAAACGACAAAGTAAAGCCGGGTATTTCTTTTTCATACTCAATTTTGTTTCCAGCTAAATCCTCCGAAACTATCTTGATATAAGCATCTTTCCGAAAATCAATGATTCTTATATTAATCTTTGCTTTTCGTGGAAATTCGTTGATTATATCTGTTTCGCAATTCAACTTTTCGGCTATTTCAACATTCTTCAAACCTTTATCGAAAGAGAGAGAATCGGCAACAACAATTTCTATAGTTTGCATACAACTATCGGAAGAGAAAAGAACTTTTGGTGGAAACTTATCGGTAGCAAAAGTAACATTAATTTCAGCTACTGGAATCTGAGCGCATTCGTTTTCGATAACCAAAGTATCGACAATAATTGTATCGCTTGGAAATGTAAAGCAGAACTGAAAATTCACTTTTTGCAAAGGTTCCACTGATTGTGGCGAAAAGTTTTTGGGGAAAATTTTTGTGTTTTTTAGATACAAGGCATTTAAATTCTGCGGAAATCGTCCAAAATTAACAATCGGCAAATCGAAGCAAAAATCCTTGCCTGTCGCTGTTTCACCGGAAATAGAAATAACTTCCCCGGGTTGTTTGCCTTCGACCCCGAGCGTAAACCCACGAATCCATTCAACAAGCAATTGGCTTACAAGATTCATTGTATCAACAACATAAACACCGTAGCGACCATCTTTGAATTTGTCCAACAAACGAAAGGCAAATTTAATCGTATCGGAGCGGTTTTCCATCTGATAAAGTTCAGCATTGAACAGCAAAGAGTCGACGACTACAAAATCCCGAAGCGCTGCATCTCTGGGCCTGTTTTTATATGCAATTCCCTTGCTCACAAAGCAAGTATCCACCTTCAAAGTTGTAATTTGTGGCTCAAGATAATTCAAAATAAGATAATTACTTCCACCAATGTAGCCATAAGAATTCGCACCACCATAGCCGTAAATTAGCACACCAAACCCCGTGTCTGCCTTTATGTAGTGAACACCATCGCTAACCCGAATTGTTGCGTAAACATATTCACTATTGGGAACATCTTTAATATCTGCCAGTGCAAGCGAAGAATTGTCGATTCGCAAACTCTGCCAAGAAACTTTTGGTATAATTATGGAAATATATTGCTCTTGATAAACTTTCCCATAATTACCAAAATCATATTCATAAGCTTGTGAATTAATAACCCTATACTCATCCATATATTGTTCAACTGGAGGCATAATTGCAAAAAACGGGTCGCCAAGAGTGCCTGTTCCACCTGAACCACAAGTTTTCTTAAAAACTCCAACCAAAATTGGCTTGTTCGAAGAAATGTAATAAGGTCTATTGAGATTACCCTCGTAAAAGCCACCTTGCTTAAGAGTTCCAACTCTAACACCATCGATATAAATATCAGTATTATCTTCGGCTGCCAGCACGCGGAAAAGATTGTTACCCAACGAGGATTCGTTGGATGACTTCGCTAATGGAATAACAATTGAATTTTTGCCCCAAGTAGAGACGGGCGGCAGTTGCTCAATTAAAATATCTCTCGATGGATTATTGGTTTGTTTTTTTGTGGAAATTGGCACTGTTGCCCGCTGATGACCCGAAAAAACTGCAATTGGCTTCGATGCAACAATTTCGGTTCCTGTTAAATCATTATTTTGATATGCATAGGTAATGCTTGCCTGAACGAGATAAACATCTCCACGATTCATAAATACTTGCTGATACTGGAAACCCTTTCCAAAAGTTTCGCAAGCAGGATAAATCGAAACATAAGTGCTATCTTCAGTAGCAACAATTGCAAATTGGGATGGGGTGCTACTCCCTTCAATCGTCGTAGGAGAACCAAATGAGCCATCGGAATTATATGATAAGATAAAGTATCTTTTACCCAAAACATCAGTAGGTAAAACCATAAAAGCATCGGATGTGGTAACAGCTTGGTTCAACGCATAAACAGAAACTTCCTTTTCAGTTGTTATATGAAATGAATTTGGACTTATTTTCTCTGTTTGGCAATCTTTATCATTATAATTGAGGATATCACCGCTTAGATTAAATCCTTTCAATTCGAAATAATAGCTTGGGACACTGAAAATATGCATTTTCGATGGGTCGGTAATTTCAAATTCATAGACAAATGGAACTCCTTCTTGGTCCTTATACTCTATTTTCCCTCGTGTTGGCTCTTGCGAGGCTATAAATATATACAACGAATCGCCGTATTTCAATTTAGGGTCTCGTTCGTAGTAATTATTATGATAATTTGGAAGGAAGGTGAGCCAAAAGTCTGTTCCACGACTGTCTTTTACAATATCTATTTTCGAAATTAAATGGCTAAAATTTGCAAAAAAGATGATGAAAAAGAGTAAAAATCTCTTCATACAAAAATCCTCCAAAATGAAAAGTAAATAACACAGTTAAAATAGTAAAGTTACACTAAATTTTTATAATGGTCACAAAATGAATGAATGGGACATACATCGCATTTCGGATTGCGACTTGTACAAAATTTTCGACCGTGTGCAATCAATAGATGAGTGAACACCACCCACTTATCCCTTGGCACAATTTCCATCAATTGAAATTCTATTTTTTCGGGGTTCTTTGTATTCACCAAGCCCAAACGATTTGTAATTCTAATCACATGGGTATCGACAACTATGCCCGGTTTGTCGAATGAATGCGAAAGAATCACATTTGCTGTCTTGCGGCCTACCCCCGGCAACTTCAAAAGTGTTTCAATGTCCGAAGGGACTTGTCCATTGAATTCATTCTCGATAATCCGTGAACTTTCGATTATATGCTTGGCTTTCGACTTGTAATATCCAGTCGAAAAAATCAGCTTTTCCAATTCTTCGGGTCGAAGATTTGCAAAATCCCGTGGAGTTTTGTATTTCGAAAACAATTCCTTTGTAACGATGTTCACTCTTTCGTCTGTGCATTGTGCCGATAGTATCGTTGCCACAAGTAATTCAAATGGATTGGAATGATTCAATCGGATTCGTGCATCAGGAAATTCTTTTTCCAAAATAGAGATAATTTTTTTTACTTTTGCTTTCGTGTTCATAACATCAAATCTTTTGTAATAGAACTTTCGTGGTCACGATGATAAATATAAGTTGGAAAATCTACTTTTTTGATAACAAGTTTTTCCCTTCGGGCTAATTCGAATAGTCGAGCATCTTCGGCATACTCGAGTTTGGGGATACCTCCAAGACGAGCAAGCGAGGTTCTTCGAATAAAGAAGGTTCCGCCAACTACACACTGCTCCAAGGGAATCAACTTCTTTGGGTTATGCAAATCGGGAACTAAATTCGACCCAATAACCCTAAACCCACCATACAAGAAATCAATAAACGGATTCTCAACCAAAATTCTTTTCCGAAGGAGCAAATGGTCGACCTCATATTCATCATCTGAATCCAGAAAAGTAACATATCTGCCGTTTGCAAGTTTTAAACCTGTTTCCCTTGCAAACGCAGAGCCACGATTGCTTTGATAAACAAAAGAGAAGCGGGAATCGGTTCTACATAACGAAACAGAATATTCAAAAGTCTTGTCGTTGCTCCCATCGTCAACAATAATCGCCTCCCATTGCTTTTCGCTTTGCCGAAGCAAGGATTCTATCGCCCTTTGAACCAATTCATATCTGTTAAATGTAGTAATAATGACACTAAAAAAAGGGATTTCCATTGCAAAACGAAAATTTATAAAAACTAAAATAAAAAAAGATTTTAAAAATTTTTTCATAATCATAATTATTTTGTAAATAAATTTTCTTAATTTTGTTGTTGAATTCCTTCCTTTAATTTCTTTCGAAGTTAAAGAGGGGATTTAAGGTTTTATTATTAACTATTTGAGGTTCTTTTTATGAATATCTATGTTGGAAATCTCAGTTTCTCGACCACACAAGAGGAACTCGAGAATCTCTTTTCCCAGTATGGGGAAGTCGAATCTGTTCGTATAGTACGCGATCGCCAAACAGGACGTTCGCGTGGCTTCGGTTTTGTCGAAATGAACGCTGAGCAAGGCAAAGTTGCAATTCAAGAGCTGAACGGCAAGGAATTTGGTGGCAGAAACATTTTGGTCAACGAGGCGAAACAACAAGAAAGACCACAGCGGAATTTCTCGCGCTCGAGCAATTCACGAAATTACCAAGACAAATATTAATAAAGTTCTTGGGTACCCACACGCGCCTTTGGGGAGGCAACTAGCCTCCCTTTTTTATTCTTCAAAAAACGCTTCAAAAGTAAATTCGTTCGACAAAGTACTAAACTTGCTTAACGAAATTAATCATTTAAATTTGTCCCAATGAAATTAATTCCTCGAACAGAAGAAACTACATTGGCACATTATATCGCTCACTTAATAAAAACCATACATTGAGTTCTAACGACACTTTCCGCTTTCAATTGATAAAAATACGTTCCCCCACTTAAATTGGAAGCATCAAATAAAACCGAATGCTCGCCAGCTTCCATCTCTCCTTCCACCAGCGTCGCCACTTCTCTTCCGAGGACATCGAAAATCTTCAACGTGACATACTCACGGTGTGGAATTGAGAAGCGAATTGTGGTGCTCGGATTGAACGGATTGGGATAGTTCTGGTCTAATATAAAATCCTTGAAGTAAATTGGCAACTGTTCAACGGAGGAAATTAAACCCTCATCATCTGTCTTAATCACCCACACATCCGCTGGACCGGGAACGTCCCCCTCCCATTGAACGGAGTTTGCATCCCGCCAACCAACAGCAATGATGCCACCATCAGAGCTAGAAATCACAGAGTACATATCGTCATTTTCGGGTCCACCGTATTTTCGCACCCAGAGCGTATCCCCTGAACTATTAAGTTTCATCAACCAGTAGTTGTCAAAATCCATTTGTGGTGTGTCTCCTATTTGGGAATATGCCGATAAAATATATGTTTCATCACTCCTTTGAAAGACACTAAAACCTCCATCATATACTGCATACTTTCCAATTATTCTCGACCAAACTGTATCGGCGTTAGCATCTAATTTTAGAACCCATATATCCTCACTCCGCATATTCCCAATTAAAGGAACCCAACTAACTGCAGAATCAATAATACTTGTGGCTCCAGTAATTATTGCGCCACCGTCGCTTGTTGGGTTGATTTGTTGGAATTTGTTTTTGCGACCCTTTTTTATAGAAAAATGCTTAATTAAATTTCCAAGGGAATCGACGACAAGATATGAAGCATACACTCGTGGGTCTGCCGAATTACACTCGGCGGTACAAGTGTTGATTGCTAAAATAAACTTATTATTATGAATCGAAGTAAAACTTATGCCATTGTCGTCATAGCTTGAATCTCCTGTTATAACTCCTAAATCGTATG
>Ga0078972_1004000_pt1 | contig 42204 bp, 35 predicted proteins | sample YelNatPaOPGAMG01_FD_67568 | JGI IMG/M metagenome (GOLD analysis project Ga0078972, IMG submission 67568) | Hot spring thermophilic microbial communities from Obsidian Pool, Yellowstone National Park, USA - OP-RAMG-01 (SPADES assembly) (version 2) | ecosystem: Environmental > Aquatic > Thermal...
CCATTCCGCTGGTGCACGGCTGCGTCGTGCGCTGCCGCCCGATCGGCCTGCTGAAAATGACCGATGAAGCCGGCGTGGACGCCAAGCTGATCGCCGTGCCGGTGGAAAAACTCCTGCCGCAGTATCGCAACATCCACAAACCCGAAGACCTGCCGCCCGAGCTGCTCAAGCAGATCGAGCACTTTTTCAACCACTACAAAGAGCTCGAAGCCGGCAAGTGGGTGAAAACCGAAGGCTGGGCCGGGGCTGAAGCCGCACGCGCCGAAATCAGCGCCAGCGCGGCACGCTACACCGCGAAGTAAGGCCGCGCAGCCGGCGTTGCGCCGGCTTTTCGTCTCCGCCCGGCGCTGCACCGGCCGTTATCGTTTTTCCCGCCGTGGCTCAACGCGACTTGTCGCGCAGCCGCAGCAGCAGCGACGAGGTGTCCAGCCTGCCGCCGCCGGCGGCCTGCACGTCGGCGTAGAACTGGTCGACCAGCGCCAACACCGGCAGCCGCGCGCCGTTGTGCCGAGCCTCGTTCAGGCACAGCGCAAAATCTTTGCGCATCAGATCGACGGCGAAGCCGAAGTCGTAGCGGCCCTCGACCATCGTCGGCCCACGGTTGTCCATTTGCCAGCTTTGCGCCGCGCCCTTGCCGATGACCTGCAGCACCGTGGGTAGATCCAGCCCGGCGCGTTCGCCGAACGCCAGCGCTTCGGCCAGGCTTTGCACCACGCCGGCGATGGCGATCTGGTTGACCATTTTGCACAACTGCCCGGCGCCGTTGTCTCCCAGCCGGGTGACGGCGCGGGCGTAGGCCGCGATCACCGGCTGCGCGCGGTCGAAGGCCTGCGCATCGCCGCCGCACATCACCGTCAGCGTGCCGTGCTGCGCCCCGGCCTGGCCGCCGGATACCGGAGCGTCGATGAACCACAGCCCGCGCTCGCGCGCCGCTTGCGCCAGCTCGCGCGCCACGTCGGCCGACGTGGTGGTGTGATCGACGTAGACCGCGCCTGGCCGCATCGCGGCAAACGCGCCGTCCGGGCCGAGGGTGATGGCGCGCAGGTCGTCGTCGTTGCCGACGCAGGAAAAGACGAAATCGGCGTCGGCCGCGGCCTGCCGCGGCGTCGGTGCCGAGGCGCCGCCGTTGCGCCGCACCCAGTCGTGCGCCTTGCTCGCGGTGCGGTTGTAAACCGTCACGCGGTGCCCGGCGCGCGCCAGGTGAGCGGCCATCGGGTCGCCCATGACGCCCAGGCCGAGAAACGCTGTGCTCACGGGGGTGGCGGTGGATTGGAGAGAATCGGGCAGAGTCATGATGGGCAGTCCAGGCAGCAGGAAAAACGCCAGCTGCTAGCATTGATGTAACAAATCGATACACGTCCCGCTGGCAGCGGCAGACCGATTGCATCTTACGATGCGGCTTCTGGAATGAGCCGCGCCCGCTCGCCGTCCATTCGTCCGACCGCATGATGTTGTTCCTTGCCGTGCTCACGCCGTTCGCCGCCGCGCCGCTGGCTGCCTGGGCCGGACGCGCCGATCGCCTGGCTGCGGCGTGGACGGCCGCCGCCGCGACGCTGCTGGCCTGCGCCCTGCTCGCACGCCACGCCCTCGCCGTGCTCGCCGGAGCGACGCAGCAACAACGGCTGCCGTGGGCGCCGGGCATCGGGCTGACGCTGGACATGCGGCTGGACGGGCTGGGGCTGCTGTTTGCCGTGCTGGTGCTCGGCATCGGCCTGCTGGTGGTGCTGTACGCGCGCTATTACCTGTCGCCGCGCGACGGCATGGGCCGGTTTTATGCCTACCTGCTGCTGTTCATGGGGTCGATGCTCGGCGTGGTGCTGTCCGGCCAGGTCATCCAGTTGCTCGTGTTCTGGGAGCTGACCAGCCTGACTTCATTTCTGCTCATCAGCTATTGGTCCGCTCGGCCAGATGCGCGCAGCGGCGCGCGCATGGCGCTGGTCACCACCGGCTTGGGCGGCCTGGCGCTGCTCGCCGGGCTGCTGCTGCTGGGCCAAATCGTTGGCAGCTACGCGCTGGGTGACATCCTCGCCGCCGGCCATACGGTACGCGCCAGCGCCCTGTACCTGCCCGCGCTGCTGCTGATTCTGCTGGGCGCGCTGACCAAGTCGGCGCAGTTCCCGTTCCACTTCTGGCTGCCGCGGGCGATGGCTGCGCCCACGCCGGTGTCGGCATACCTGCATTCGGCGACGATGGTCAACGCCGGGCTGTTCCTGCTGGCTCGGCTGTACCCTGTGCTGTCGGGTACGCCGCAGTGGTTTTGGCTGGTCAGCGGCGCTGGGCTGGTCACGCTGCTGCTGGGTGCGTTCATCGCGTTGTTCAAGCACGACCTCAAAGGGCTGCTGGCGTATTCGACGGTCAGCCATCTCGGGCTGATCACCCTGCTGCTGGGCATATCCACGCCGCTGGCGCTGGTGGCGGCGCTGTTTCACGTCGTCAACCACGCGATTTTCAAGGCGTCTTTGTTCATGTCGGCGGGTATCATCGACCATGAGACGGGAACGCGCGACATGCGCCAGCTCAACGGGCTGTGGCGCTTCATGCCGCTGACGGCCACGCTGGCGATGGTCGCCGCAGCGTCGATGGCCGGGGTGCCGCTGCTCAACGGTTTTTTGTCCAAGGAAATGTTTTTCGCCGAAGCGGCCGATCTCGGGGGGCGGCAGGGTTGGTTCTTTCCGGTGCTGGTCACGCTGGCCGGGGCATTCGCCGTGGCGTATTCGATCCGTTTCATCCACGACGTGTTTTTCAACGGTGAACCGATCGACCTGCCGCGCATCCCGCACGAGCCGCCGCGCTGGATGCTGCTGCCCGTGGCGATCCTCGTGGTGCTGTGCATCGTCATCGGCGTGCTGCCCAACTGGTCAGTCGCGCCGCTGCTGCAGACGGCAGCGGGCGCCGCGCTGCAATCGCCGCCGCCGTCGTACAGCCTGGCGCTGTGGCACGGCGTCAACGCCGCGCTGCTGATGAGCGTGGCGGCGATGGTGCTGGGGGCGATGATCTACCTCGCGCGCAAGCCGCTGTTCCGCCACGTCGGCCCGCGCATCGAACGCGCCGACGCGCGCATCGTGTTCGACGCCGTGGTCGACGGGCTGATGCGCTTGGCCGGCGCCATCACCCGGTGGCTCGACTCCGGCTCGTTGCAACGCCAGCTCGTGCTGGTGCTGCTGGCTGCGCTGGTTCTCGGCGCCGCGCCGTGGTGGCAGCAGGGCGCGCGGCTTGCGGGCACGGCCACGGGGCCGGCGCTGGATGCGGTCAGCTTGGTCGTCGGCGCGGCGCTGGTCTGCGCGGTCGCTGCGGTGTTGGCGCTGCAGCGCCAGCGCTACATGGCGCTGCTGCCGCTGGGTGCGGTCGGGCTGATGGTCGCGCTGATCTTTGTCAAATTCTCCGCGCCCGATTTGGCGCTGACCCAGTTGATGGTCGAGGTCGTGACCATTTTGCTGCTGTTGCTCGCTTTGTTCTTCCTGCCGCAGGCCAGCCGTGCCGAAGCGTCGGCGCTGCGCCTGTGGCGCGACGGCGTGTTGGCGCTGGCCAGCGGCGCGGCAGCCAGTCTGCTCAGCTGGGCCGTGCTGACGCGAGCACCTCATGGCGAAGTGGCGCAGCAGATGATGCAGCGCAGTCTGAGCGAAGGCGGCGGGGCGAATGTGGTCAACGTCATCCTGGTCGATTTTCGCGGTTACGACACCCTGGGCGAGATCACCGTGTTGGCGCTGGCGGCGCTGGGCGTCTTCGCGCTGCTGCACGGGCTGCGGCTGGCCCCCAGCGAGGCGCTGCGCGGGCCGTGGGACGCCGATGTGCATCCACCGATTCTGGCGACGCTGATGCGGCTGATGCTGCCATTGATGCTGCTGGTGGCCGTGTTCATTTTTTTGCGCGGCCACAATGCACCCGGCGGCGGATTCATCGCCGGGCTGATCACTGCCATCGCGCTGCTCGGCCAGTATCTGGCCAACGGCTTGGCCTGGACCGACGCTCGGCTGCGGCTGGATGCACGCGGCGCGATCGCCGCCGGTCTGGCGCTGGCCGTGCTCACCGGGCTGGCGAGCTGGGCGTTTGGCCGGCCGTTTCTCACCTCGGCGTTCGGCCATTGGCACCTGCCGTTGATCGGCGAGGCCGAATGGGCCTCGGCGATGGCGTTCGACCTCGGCGTGTACCTGGTGGTCGTGGGCGCGACCGTGCTCATGCTGCGGCAACTCGGCGGGCTGCACCACAGCGGCGGCGGCCGCGCGGAGGATGCCTGATGTCTGCGCTGCTTGCCTTGATCATCGGGGTGTTGACTGCTGGCGGGGTGTTTTTGCTGCTGCGGGCGCAAACCTACCCGGTGGTGCTCGGGCTGACGCTGCTGTCCTACGCCGTCAACCTGTTCTTGTTCGTCATGGGGCGGCTGATCATCGGCGCGCCGCCGCTGGCCGGTGCCGCCGGGCCGACGGCCGATCCGCTGCCGCAGGCGCTGGTGCTCACGGCGATCGTCATCGGCTTTGCCATGACCGCGTTTGTCATCGTGCTGGCGCTCAGGGCACGTGCAGAATGGGGCAACGACCATGTCGATGGCCGTGACGACGGAGGCGGACGGTGAGCGCGCTGCCGACGGCGCTGGCCGCGCAACTGCCCATCGCCCCGGTGCTGCTGCCGCTGGTCGCGGGCATCGTGTTGTTGCTGTGGCGCGCAGCGCCGCTGGCCGTGCAACGCGGCGTCAGCCTGTCGGCGCTGCTATTGCTGTTGGCAACCGACATGGCGTTGTGGCTGCAGGTGCAAGACGGTGCGGTGCAGGTGTACGCCCTCGGCGGCTGGCCGGCACCCATCGGCATCGTGCTCGTGGCCGATCGGCTGGCGGTGTGGATGCTGCTGGCCACGGCGCTGGTCGCGCTCGGCGCCTTGCTTTACGCCCTGCGCGGCGACGATGCGCTCGGGCCGCATTTCCACGTGCTGTTCCAGTGGCAACTGTTCGGCCTCGACGGGGCCTTCCTCACTGGCGACTTGTTCAACCTGTTCGTGTTTTTCGAGGTCTTGCTGCTGGCTTCCTACGGGCTGCTGCTGCACGGCGGCGGACGGCTGCGCACCCGCGCCGGGCTGCATTACGTCGTGCTCAATCTGCTCGGCTCGACGCTGTTTTTGTTCGCCGTTGGGACGCTGTACGGGCTGGCAGGCACGCTGAACATGGCCGATCTGGCGGTGAGGTTGCCGCTGCTGCCGCCGGCCGATTGGCCGCTGCTGCGCACTGCGCTGCTCGTGCTGCTCGTGGTGTTTGCGCTCAAGGCCGCGCTGCTGCCGTTGTCGCTGTGGCTGCCTGCCGCCTATGGCCACACCAGTGCGGCGGTGGCGGCGCTGCTGGCCATCATGACCAAGGTCGGCGCCTACGCCATTTTGCGCGTTGACATCATGTTGCTCGGCCACAGCGGCGGCGTGCTCGACGGCTGGGTGCAGCCTTGGCTCCTGTGGGTCGCTCTGGCCACGCTGCTCGCCGGCGCAGCCGGCGTGCTCGCCGCCGGCGGTTTGCGCCAACAGACGGGGCACCTGGTCGTGTTGTCGATGGGCACGTTGATGCTCGGCTTTGCGCTCGACACCCCGCAATCGCTCGCCGCCGGGCTGTATTACCTGCCGCACAGCGTGTTCGTCAGCGCCGCGCTGTTCCTGCTGGCCGATGTCGTGGCGCGGGGCCGAGGGCAGGCGGCTGATGGGTTCTCCGCAGCGCCGCCAATGCCGCACCGTGCGCCGCTGGCCGCGCTGTACGCGGTGCTGGCGGTGAGCGTCGCTGGTTTGCCGCCGCTGTCGGGGTTCGTCGGCAAGTTCATGCTGCTGCAGGCGGCGCTGGGGCAGCCGCATTGGGCCTGGGTCTGGGCGGGAATGCTCGGCGCCGGGTTGGTCACGCTGTTCGCGCTCAGCCGCAGCGGCACACAGTTGTTCATGCGCGTGCTGCCCGGCGGTGAGGCGACGCTGACGGCCTGGCCGGTGACGCTGTTGCTGCCGGCGACGCTGCTGGCAGCGCTGGGAGTGGGCATGGCGCTGGCCGCAGCGCCGCTGGCCGCGGCCGCTGCGGCGATTGCGCAACAGATCGCGCAACCGCAAAATTACATACACGCGGTACTCGGAGCAGGCGGATGAGGCGGCGGCTGTTTCCGCACCCCGGGCTCAGCGGCGTGCTGCTGGTGCTGTGGCTGCTGCTGGTCAATGGTGTGAGCCCCGGGCAGGTGGTGCTTGGCGCCTTGCTGGGCTGGGCGATCCCACTGCTGACGCGGGCGTTCTGGCCGGAGGCCGTGCGGTTGCAGCGGCCGCTGACGCTGCTGCGCTTCGTGCTGCGGGTGCTTGGCGACATCGTGCTGGCCAGTGCGCAAGTCGCGGTGCTGATCCTCGGGCCGCAGCGCCGGCTGCGCCCGGCGTTCGTCGCGCTGCCGCTGGACTTGCGCAGCGATCTGGCCATCAGCCTGCTGGCCAACACCATTTCGCTCACCCCCGGGACGGTCTCGGCGTGGCTGACGCCCGACCGCCGCACGTTGTGGGTGCATGCGCTGCACGCCACCGACCCGCAGGCGCTGGCAGCGCAGATCAAACGGCGGTACGAGGCACCGCTCAAGGAGGTGTTCGAATCATGACGCAATCGGCCGTGATCGCCGGGTTTGCCATGCTCACCCTGGCGTTCGTCTTTGCCTTGGCCCGCCTGCTGCTCGGGCCACATGCCCCCGATCGCGTGCTCGCGCTCGACACGCTGTACGTCAACACCGTGGCGCTGCTCATCCTGCTCGGCGTGCATCTGGACAGCAGCTTGTATTTCGAAGCCGCGCTGCTCATCGCGCTGGTCGGCTTCGTTTCCACCGTGGCGCTGAGCAAGTTTTTGCTGCGCGGCGATTTGTTCGAGTAAGGAGCGGGTATGGAATGGATCGTCGCCGTTTTGATCGTGCTCGGCGCGGCGTTCGCGCTGATCGGCTCGCTCGGTTTGCTGCGCATGCGCGATTTTTATCTGCGGCTGCACGGCCCGACCAAAATCACCACCTTCGGCTTGGGTTGTCTGTTGCTGGCGTCCGCGCTGCACTTTGCCGGTCGCGGCCGGTTCGGCTTGCACGAAATCCTGGTCAGTCTGTTTTTGTTCATCACCGCTCCGGTCAGCGCGCACCTGCTGGCCAAGGCGGCGCTGCATTTGCGCCTGCCGTCGCAGGCGCCGCCGCCGCAGCAGCGGCAAAGGGGTTGATTGCAGCCGGGGCAGGGCGGTACGCTGGATGAAACCGCCACTGCGCCTGCACGATGAACGACGCCTGCCCGCCACCCCCCAACCGGCTGTTGCCACGGTTGTTGCGCGCTTTGCTGCGTTCGTGGAGCGTGCGCATCGTCGTCGGGTTGGCGGCTTTGTACCTTGCGCTGGGTTATCTTGCCGTCGGCCCGCTGGCCGAATATTTGGTGCCGAAGCTGGCGCAGTCGCAGCTCGACAGCCGCGCCAGCGTGCGCCGGGTGGCGTTCGATCCGTTGCGGCTACGACTCACCGTCGACGATCTGCGCCTGAGCAACGCGCAGGGGGTGCCGCTGGCGGGGTTCGACCGGCTGTTCATCGACTTCGACGCCGCCAGCCTGTGGCGTTGGGCGTGGAGCTTCCGCCAGATCCGTCTGGACCGGCCGCAGGTCAACCTCGCCATCGCCCGCGGTGGCGCGATGAACTGGGATGGCCTGTTGCACGCCCTGCAGCGCGGAGCACGGCCGGCCAAACCGTCCGACCGCATCGTGCGGCTGGTGATCCGCAGCCTGCTGATCCGCGGCGGCGTGGTGCAGTTTGCCGACGCCGACCGCGCCCATCCCTACGAGACGCGGCTGGCGCCGCTGAACGTGCGCATCGACATGCTGTCTACCCTGCCGCAGGCGCGCGCGGACTACGCCATCAGCCTCCTGCTGCCGCAGCAGAAGGCGACGCTGCGCTGGACGGGCTACGTCGGCATCAACCCACCGGTGTCGGGTGGACAGGCCGAGCTCAGCGGGCTGGACCTGGCGGCTGCGGCACGCGCCGTGCCGCAACTGGCAGCGCGGCTCAAGATAGCCAGCGGGAGCGCCGATGTGCGCGCGGCTTACAGCGTGGTGCTGGGCAACGACGCGCTGCAGTGGGCGGTCGACCGATTGCAGGCCACGCTGCACGGCGTGGCTGCCCGCGCCGACGGTGTGGCACTGCAGCTCGCCGGGCTGCAACTCGGCGGCGCGCACATCGACGGCGCGGCGCGCACCGCCACGCTGCAGACCGTCTCGCTGCACGATTTGCGCGCGACGGTGGGCGGCAGCCGCTTGGCGCTGCAGTCGGCGCTGTGGCGCGGCGCGCGGCTGGACTGGGGCAGGCTGCAGGCGGCGCTCGGCCCGCTGCAGCTGCTCGGGCTCAGCGGCAACGTCGGCCAGGCGCAATGGCACGCCGCCGGGGTGCAGACGCAAGCCGGCAGCATCGATTGGGCGGCGCAGCGTCTGCGGCTGCCGCAAATCGCTTTGCACGACGCGCGGCTAAGACCTGCGGCGGGGCAGGCGTGGCTGAGTTTGCCCGAAGCGCAGGTCGATGCCTTGCAGCTCGACGCCGCGCAACACCAGGTGCAGGCCGGCGCGGTGCAGCTCGACGTCGCCGCGCTTCGTCTGACACGCCTGGCAGACGGCCGCATCGATCTGCTGCAGGCGATGAGCGCGGGCGCGCCGCCGGCCCGGGCAGCGCCGGCCGCGACAGCCGCGACAGCCGCGACAGCCGCGTGGCGCATCAGGCTGCAGCGACTTGCCGCGCGGGTGCAGAACCTGGACTACACCGACCATGGTTTTGCCGCGCCGTTGCAGACGCAGGTGCACGATGTGCAGCTCGACACCGCGGTCGACGCCACGCTCGGCGGCGCATCCAGCACCGCGGTGCGCGCCAGCGACCTGCAGCTGCGCACCGCGGCGCTGCGTATCGACAGCGCGGGTCAGCCGCTGGCGCGCTGGGAGCGGTTGCAGCTTGCACCGACGCAGCTTGCGCTGTCGGCCAGCGCGCCGTTGCGCGTTCAGGCCGGCTCGCTGCAGATCGCCGCTCTTCACGCCTGGGTGCAGCTCGGTCGCGACGGGCTGAACTGGGCGCGCGCGCTGCGCCCCTCCGCGTCGGCGGCGCCTGGCTCGGCGGTGGCCGCGCCCGCGGCGCCGACGCCGCAAATCACAGTGCAAAGTGTCGCGCTGCGCAACGTTTCGGCGCAGATCGACGACACCACGGCGGCAGCGCCGATCCGCCTGAACATCGTTCGCGGCCAGGTCGATGCGCAGCATCTCAGCCTCGATCCGCGCCTGCCGGTGCCGCTGCAACTGCGTTTTGCGTTGCAGCAGGGCGGGCAGTTCAGCGCGCGCGGGCGCATCACCCCGCAGCCGCTGGCGGGTGACTTTCAGCTGCAACTGCAGCAGCTCGCGCTATTGCCGTTCGGCGGTTTGCTCAAGCCGTACGTGCGCTTGCTGTTGACCAGTGGCACGGCATCGGCCAGCGGCGTGCTGCGGCTGCAACCCGCAGGCGGCGCCGCGCCGCCGCGCGTGCGTTTCGACGGCCGCGCGCAAGTGGACAATCTGGCGCTGGTCGAGCCGCAGGCGCGCACGCCGTTTCTCGGCTGGCGCAAACTCGCCGCCACCGGGCTGAACGTGCAGACCGCGCCGCTGGCCGTGCACGTGATCAATCTGCAGGCGGTCGAGCCGTACGGGCGCCTCGTGCTCAACCCCGATCACACCCTGAACGTGCAAGCGGTGCTGCTCACCCGCCAGCCGGTGGCAGCCGCTGCGACCGCGGCAAACGCAGCGCTGCCGCTGGCGTTGCGCATCGACCGCACGGCCATCGACGACGCCGACATCGACTTCACCGATCTGTCGATCAAACCCGAATTCCGCGTGCGTATGCAAAAGCTCAGCGGCGTGATCAACGGCCTGTCCGCTGCTCCAGGCAGCAGCGCACGGCTCGCGCTCGACGGGCAGGTCAACGATTACGGTCAGGTGACCGCGCGCGGCCGGCTGCAGCCATTTCGCGCCACCAACGACACCGACGTCACGCTGGATTTCCGCAACCTCGACATGGCGGCGATTTCGCCGTACTCGGGCAAATTCGCCGGGCGCACCATCGAGTCTGGCCGACTCGACGCCAGGCTGCAATACAAAATCGTCAAGGCGCAGATGCAGGGCGACAACCAATTCACCATCACCCGGCTCAAGCTCGGCCCGCATGTGGACAGCCCGGACGCGATCAACCTGCCGCTCGATCTGGCGATCGCCGTGCTGGAAAACAGCGAAGGCGTGATCGACCTGAACCTGCCGGTGCACGGCGACCTGGACAACCCCAAATTCAGCTACGGCGGCATCATCTGGCAAGCCATCGTCAACGTGCTGAGCAAAATCGTCACCGCGCCGTTCCGCGCGCTGGGAGCGTTGTTCGGCGGCGGCGAGCAACAGCTGGTGCAGGCGGTGCAGTTCGCCGCAGGCAGCGCCGCGCTGGCGCCGCCCGAGCGCGAGGAGCTGGCGCGGCTCGCCCAGGCGCTGGCCGCCAGGCCGCGGCTGGACGTGCAGGTGCCGCCGACGCTGGACATGGCGCGCGACACCGCCGCGCTGCAGCAGGCGGCAGTGCGCCGCGCCGTGCTGCACCAACTCGGCGTGGACGTCGCCGCCGGCGTCAACCCCGGGCCGCTCGACCTGAGCAGCGCGCGCACGCGCAACGCCATCGAGGCGCTCTACCTCGACCAACATCCGACCAGCGCCTACGCCGCGCTCAAACGCTCGCTGCCCGACGGCGGGGCGAAAGACCATGCCTTGCTCCACGCCATGTTGCAGCAGCTGGAGCAGGCGGTGACCATTCCCCGCGCCGCGCTGGACGCGTTGGCGCTGGCGCGGGCCAAGGCGGTCGTCGCTGCGCTGACCAGCGGGCCGAAGGCGCTGCCGGCGACGCGGGTGCACCTGGCGCCTGCGGCGACCGCCACCGACACCGCTTCTGCCGGCGTGACACTGCGGTTGGAACTGGCGGCCGGGCAGGGCGCGGCTGCGTCTCAGGGCAAGTAAGTCACCGGGCGCATCGCCAAAAAGCGCTCCAACGCAGCCGGGCGATAGCCGGGAACGTTCGACAGGCGGCTCAAGGCCGAGGTGTGCACGCCTTCGTGCCCGCCGGGGTTGGTTTGCCCCGGCTGGCGCTCGTCAGCGCCGAGCAGGCGGTAAAACAGCGTCATGCTGTCGCCCATCGGCGCGGCCGGGTCGCCGTGCGGCGGCAGCAGCGAGGCGTCGAGCGCCAGGCCGCAACGTTGCGCGCGGTCGGCCATCCACAGCAGCGCGCCGTCGGACAAGCCGGTGAGCGCCTGGCCGCCGCCGACGTCGCCGTGCACGCCGGGAAACCACGCCTGCTCGACCACTTGATCGGTGGCGTGCGGCTGCGTCTGCCACAGCGTCGGCACGAACGGCTTGCGCTGCTCGTCGATCGCCAGCGCCTGGTAGGCGTAGCGCACATGGCTGCTGAGGGTCACGTCGTGGAACTCGTAAAACGGCTTGGTCCAAAAACGCAGCGGGGTCACCGGGATGCCCAGCGCGCCTACCGTGTCCCACACGCCGATCATTTCGATCGGGGCATCCGGCCAGGAATACGCCTCGCGGAACGCGACCGATTGCGCCGCGTCCGGGTGGCTGTCTGGCGTGCGGTCGCGGTACAGCGAGTAAGCCGCGCCGAGCTGGGTGACGTGCTGTTGGCGCAGGATGCCGCAATTGCGGATCAGCCCGGCGACGCTGCGCACCGTGTACGCGCCGCGACTGAAGCCGAATAGAAAAAGCTGATCGCCTGGTGAGTAGTTTTGCACGACGAACAGGTACAAATCGCGGATGTTCGACGAAATGCCCATGCCGAACGCACCGCCGCTGAGCTTGTCCCACAAGCCGCCTTGTTCGCCCAGGCCTTTCTGGTAGAACACGATTTGCTCGACGCCGTGCGCATCCTGCGGCGTCACGGCGATCGACAGCTTGACCACGTTGGTCGGAGTCGGCGCGTCGCCGTCGGCCTGGTCGGGCTTGCTCCAGGTGCCGTCAGCGAACAGGGCGATGCGCTTCATGGCAAACGCCTCCTTGCAAATGCTCACATCGGGTCACACAGGACCCGGCTCGCATCATGGACTGGGCATCTGGGCTTGCACACCCCCAATCCCGGTGGCGCGCGCGGCATCTGCGGCGGGAGATAGACTGCAGACCGTCTACGTTCATTGTCGTCCCACGCATGCCTCCATCTTCACCCTTGCTCGCCGCAGAACTCGAATTGCGGACGCTGGCTGCGGTCGATGCGGCCATCACGTCGCGGCGCTCGATTCGCCGCTTTCTGCCCACGCCGGTGCCGCGGCAGACGGTCGAGGACATCCTGCGGGTGGCCGCGCGTGCGCCATCGGGAACCAACACCCAGCCGTGGCAGGTGCATGTGCTCGTCGGGCCTGCGCTGGACCGCCTGCGCGCCAAGCTCACCGCAGCCTATGACGACCCGCAGTACGCCCAGCAACATCAGGAGGAATACGACTACTACCCGCGGCAATGGGTGTCGCCGTACATCGACCGGCGGCGCAAGGTCGGCTGGGATCTGTACGGGCTGCTGGGCATCGCCAAAGGCGACAAGGCCGGCATGCACGCGCAGCACCGCCGCAACTACCTGTTTTTCGACGCCCCGGTCGGGCTGATGTTTTTCATCGACCGCGTGCTCGGGCAAGGCAGCTGGCTCGATTACGGCATGTTTTTGCAGAATGTCATGGTCGCCGCCCGCGCCCGCGGGCTCGATACTTGCCCGCAGGCGGCGTTCAACGTGTTTCACCGCCTGATCGCCGCCGAGCTCGGCATCGACGAAACGCAAAAGCAGCTCGTCTGCGGCATGTCGCTGGGCTGGGCCGACCCGCAGGCGATCGAAAACACCCTGGCCACCGAGCGCGCCGCGGTGGCCGAGTTCACCCGGTTTCACACCGCATGAACGCGCTGGCGTGGATCGGCGAGACGCGCATCGCGCAGGCGGTGCAGGACGGCCAATTCGACAATCTCCCCGGCTGCGGGCAGCCGCTGGACCTGACCGTGCGCGACGCTGCGCTGGACGCGCAGACCCGGCTCGGCCTGGAACTGCTCGACCGCGCCCGCCGGCTGCAGGCAGATCGGCAGCGCGACGCCCGCCAGCGCGCCGCGCTGCGTCTGCTCTGGGCCAAGGCGCTGGCGCGGCGTGCAGCGACGCGGGAGGAGACGACGGCATGATCATCGCCTCGCTGCTCGACACCGATCTGTACAAATTCACCATGATGCAAGTGGTGCTGCACCACTTTCCCGGAGCACAGGTCGAATACCGCTTCAAATGCCGCACCGCCGGGGTCGATTTGCTGTCGCATCTGGCGGAAATCGACGCCGAGCTCGACGCGCTGTGCAGTCTGCAATTTCGCCGCGACGAACTCGACTACCTGCGCAGCCTGCGCTTCATCAAGTCGGACTTCGTCGATTTCCTCGAATTGTTCCGCCTGCGCCGCGACCGCATCCAGGCCTGCCCTGCCGCCGACCCGGCGGCGCGAGACCGTGGCGAAATCGACATCACCATCCGCGGCCCGTGGCTGCACACCATTTTGTTCGAAGTGCCGGTGCTGGCCATCGTCGGCGAGGTCTATGCCCGCCACGCCCACGCCGACGCCGACCTGCAAGCCGGGCTGCGCCGGGTGGACGACAAAATCGCCCAACTCAAAACCGACGAGCTGCGCGACTGCCGCATCGCCGACTACGGTACCCGCCGTCGCTACTCGCGCCGCTGGCAGGCGCAGGTGCTCGGCCGGCTGCGCGCGGGCCTGGGGCCGCAGCTGGCCGGCACCAGCAACGTGCTGCTGGCCAAGGACATGGGGCTGACGCCGCTGGGCACGATGGCGCACGAATACCTGCAAGCCTGCCAGGCGCTGGGCCCGCGGCTGCGCGACACCCAGGTGTTCGCCTTCGAGACCTGGGCCAAGGAATACCGCGGCGACCTGGGCATCGCGCTGGCCGACGTCTACGGCCTGCAAGCTTTTTTGCGCGACTTCGACCTGTACTTTTGCAAGCTGTTCGACGGCGCGCGCCACGACTCGGGCGACCCCTTCGCCTGGGGCGAGGCGATGATCGCGCACTACCAGAACAACCGGGTCGATCCGCGCGGCAAGACACTGGTGTTTTCCGACATGCTCACCATCCCGAAGGTGATTGCGCTGTACCGCCAGTTTCACGCCCGTGTCGGCCTGGCGTTTGGCATCGGCACCAATCTGATGCACGATTTGGGGTACGAAGCGCCGCAGATGGTGATCAAAATGACCCGCTGCAACGGCCAGCCGGTGGCCAAGGTCAGCGACGCGCCGGGCAAGAATATGTGCGACGACCCCAATTACCTCGCCTACCTGCGGCAGGTGTTTCAAATCCCCGAGACGCAGCTTGCCGACCACGAGGCCGAAGAAGGCTGATCGCCTGGCGGCCTAAAATCCACCCGATGAACACCGATGTTGCCCGCGCCGCCATCCTGGCGCAGATCCGCGCCCGTCAAGGGCGGGCCGACGCGCTGCACGCCAGCGAAATGGCCGATGTGCAAGCCGACATCGACCGCCATGTGCGCGGCCCGCAGCCGCGGCTAGGGGATGATCTGGCCGCAGTGTTCACCGCGCAGGCGCAGGCGCTGCAGACCAGCGTCAGTCGCGTGCCGCGGCTGGCCGATGTGCCGCAGGCCGTGGCCGCGTATCTGGACGAACACGCGTTGCCGCGGCACGGCGTGGCCTGGCAGACCTTGGGCCAACTGCCGTGGGAACAGGCCGGTTTGATGCTCGAATGGCGCCCGCCGCGCGATGAAGACGAGCTCGGCGTCACCGGCTGTTTTTGCGCGGTGGCTGAAACCGGCTCGCTGCTGCTGGCGAGTTCACCGGCCACGCCGGCGTCGACCCATCTGCTGCCTGAAACGCACGTGGCCATCGTGCCGACGGCGCGCATCGTCGCCAGTCTCGAACACGCCTACGCCCTATTGCGCCAGGAGCTGGGCGAACTGCCGCGGGCGCTGTCGACCGTGTCCGGGCCGTCGCGCACCGGCGACATCGAACAGACCATCGTGCTCGGCGCGCACGGGCCGTACCGCGTGCATGTGGTGCTGGTCGATGCGGTCTGAACGACTGCGCCGGCTCGGCTTGGGCGCCGCGCTGTTCGCCGCGTTGCCCGCCGGCGCCCAGGCCGCTGCCGCCGCGCCAGACGGCGCCGCGCTGAGCCTGTGGTGGGGGCTGCCGTTTGCCGCGATGCTGCTGTCCATCGCCTTGCTGCCGCTGTTGGCCGGGCGGCTTTGGCACCATCACCAGGGCAAGATCGCCGCGTTCTGGGCGCTGCTGTTGCTCGTGCCGTTCGCGCTGCGTTTCGGCGTCGCGCCGACGCTGGACGCCGCGCTGCACACCCTGCTGCACGAATACCTGCCGTTCGTCGTGCTGCTGACCGCGCTCTACACCGTCAGCGGCGGCATCGCGGTGCGCGGCAATCTGCACGGCAGCCCCGGGCAGAACACCTTGCTGCTGGCCATCGGTACGCTGCTGGCCAGCTTGATGGGCACCACCGGCGCAGCGATGCTCATGGTGCGCCCGGTGATCCGCGCCAACGACGCCCGCCGGCACAACGCGCATGTGCTGGTGTTTTTCATTTTTCTGGTGGCCAACGCCGGCGGTGCGCTCACCCCGCTGGGCGATCCGCCGCTGTTTCTCGGTTTTCTCAAAGGTGTGGATTTTTTCTGGACGCTGCGCCACCTGTTCGCTCCCACCGCCTTGCTCTGCGCCTTGCTGCTGACGGCGTTCTACCTGCTCGACCGCTGGTACTGGCGGCACGAAGAACCGCCGGTGCGCCCTGACCCCACGCCCGACAGCCCGTTGACGCTGCTGGGAGCGTGGAATCTGCTGTGGCTGGGGGTGATCGTCGCCGCCGTGCTCGCCAGCGGGCTTTGGGCTCCCGGGGTCAGCGTGCACCTCCTCGGCCAGCATCTGGAGCTGCAAAACCTGCTGCGCGACGCCACGCTGGTCACCGTGGCCCTGCTGTCGCTGGCGACCACACCGTGGCAGGCGCGGCACGAAAACCACTTCACCTGGGGGCCGATGATCGAAGTGGCCAAACTGTTCGCCGGCATTTTCCTCACCATCATCCCGGTGATCGCCATTCTGCGCGCCGGCACCGATGGGGCGCTGGCGCCGTTGGTGCGGCTGACCAGCGACGCCGCGGGGCAGCCGCTGCCTGCAGCGTATTTCTGGCTGACCGGGTCGCTGTCGTCCTTCCTCGACAACGCGCCGACCTATCTGGTGTTTTTCAACCTCGCCGGCGGCGACGCGCCGCGGCTGATGGCCGAGGTGACGACGCTGCTGGCCATTTCCGCCGGCGCGGTGTTCATGGGCGCGGTGACGTATATCGGCAACGCACCGAACTTCATGGTCAAGGCCATTGCCGAACATCGCGGCATCCGCATGCCGTCGTTTTTCGGCTATCTGGGCTGGTCGCTGGCGCTGCTGCTGCCGAGCTTTTTGTTACTCACCGCGGTGTTCTTCCGATGAACGCTCTGACCCCGTCGCCGCGTCCGCGCGTACTCGTCGCCCGCGCGGCGTTTCCCGACCTCGTCGCCCGCCTCGACGCCGTTGCCGACGTCAGCCGCAACGCCGACGACCGCGTTTACACCCCGGCGGAATTGCGCGCGCTGCTGGCCGACAAAGACGGCGCGTTCATCACCGCGACCGAGCGCATCGACCGCGAGCTGCTCGCCGCGTGCCCGCAGCTGCGGGTCATCAGCACCATGACCGTCGGCTACGACCACATCGACGTGGCCGCGTGTCGGCAGCGCGGCATCGTCGTCACCCATACGCCCGATGTGCTGACCGAAACCACTGCCGACTTCGGCTTGGCGTTGCTGCTGGCTGCCGCGCGCCGCGTGACCGAGGCCGAGCGCCACCTGCGCGCCGGGCAGTGGACGCGCTGGAGCGTGGACTTTTTCGCCGGCGCCGATGTGCACGGCAGCGTGCTGGGCATCGTCGGCATGGGGCGCATCGGCCAGGCGATCGCCCGGCGCGCCGCGGGCGGCTTTGGCATGCGCGTGCTCTATCACAACCGGCACCGTCTGCCGGCCGAGGTCGAAGCGGCGGCCGGCGGCGCGCAATACCGCGGCCTGGGCGACCTGCTGCATGAGAGCGACCATGTGCTGCTGGCTTTGCCATACAGCCCCGAGGCGCGTCACCTCATCAGCGCAAAAGAGCTAGCGCGAATGAAGCCCGGCGCGACGCTGGTCAACATCGGCCGCGGCGGGCTGATCGACGAGCCGGCGCTGGCCGCGGCGCTGCAGTCCGGGCAGCTCGGTGCCGCGGGGCTGGACGTGTTCGAGGGCGAGCCGCAGGTCTGCGCCGAACTGCTGGCCGCGCCGCGCACCGTGCTCACCCCGCACATCGCCAGCGCCAGCATCCCGACGCGGCGGGCGATGGTGCAGCTGGCGGTGGACAATCTGCTCGCGGTGCTGCAAGGCCGGCCGCCGCTGACCCCGGTGCCCGTCTGAATCCGCAGCGCGCCGGCTCGCAGGAGGCGAGCCGGCGACCCTCCTACCCATCGAATGGCCAACGCATGACCTCCATCGACACCTTGCTCCTGATCGTTGCCTTGGTGCTGCTCGCGCTGCTGCTCGTCGTCGGCCTGCTGCTGCTGGCGCGGCTGCGCGGCCTGGCCGAACTGCGGCGCGAAATCGCCGCGGAAGTTGCGCCGCAGATCGAGCGCGTCGAGCGCGAGCTGCGCGCCGCGGTGCAATCGAGCGCGCAAGGCCAGCGCACCGAGCAGACCGCGCTGCTGGCGCAGATGCAGCAGACCTTGCTGACGCAGCAGGCCGAGGCCACGCGCACGCAAAACGCCCAGCTCGACGCCGTCGCGCTGGCGCTGCAGGCGCTGCAGAAAAACGTCGGCGACACCCTGGTGCAGCAGGTCGGCCAACTCAGCCAGCACAACACCCAGACGCTGCAGGCGCTGCAAGCGCAACTGGTGCAGCGCCTGGATGCGCTGCGCCAGACCACCGATCAGCGGCTTTCCGAGTCGCGGCAAAGCGCCGAGCAGGCATTGGCGGCGCTGCGCGAAGCCACCGAGGCGCGGCTGGCCGAGCTGCGTCAGGCGAGCGACAAGAACCTGGCCGAAGTGCGTGCGACGGTGGAGCAGCGGCTGCGCGAACTGCAGGCCGACAACGAAAAAAAGCTGGAGCAGATGCGCGCCACGGTCGACGAAAAACTCCACGCCACGCTGGAGCAGCGGCTGGGCGAGAGCTTCAAGCAAGTGGCCGAGCGGCTGGAGCTGGTGCACCGCGGTCTGGGCGAAATGCAGGCGCTGGCGCAGGACGTCGGCGACCTGCAGCGCGTGCTCACCGGGGTCAAGACCCGGGGCATCGTCGGCGAAATCCAGCTCGCCGCACTGATCGAGCAGGTGTTCACCCCGGAGCAATACGCGGCCAACATCGAAACCGTTCCCGGCAGCGGCGCGCGGGTGGAATACGCCATCCGGCTGCCGGGCAAGGGCGATGGCCCGGTGTGGCTGCCGATCGACGCCAAGTTCCCGCGCGAGGACTACGAGCGGCTGCTCGACGCGCAGGAGCGCGCCGACAAGCCGGCGGCCGACGCCGCGGCCAAGGCGCTGGAGCAGCGGCTGCGCGACGAAGCGCGCACCATCCAGAGCAAATACATCGCCGCGCCGCACACCGCGGACTTTGGCATTCTGTTCCTGCCCACCGAGGGGCTGTACGCCGAAGCGCTGCGTCGCCCAGGGCTGGTCGAGGCGCTGCAGCGCGACCACCGCGTGATGCTCGCCGGCCCGACCACCCTGCTGGCGCTGCTCAGCAGCCTGCAAATGGGGTTTCGTACCCTGGCGCTGGAGCAGCGCTCGGTCGAGGTGTGGCAGGTGCTGGGCGCGGTCAAGACCGAGTTCGACAAATTCGGTGCCGTACTGGCCAAGGCGCGCGAAAAGCTCGAACAGGCGGGGCGCACCATCGGTGACGCCGAAACCCGCACCCGCGCGATGGCGCGGCGGCTCAAGACGGTCGAGGCGCTGCCGGCCGATGCCGCGCAAAATGTGCTGGGTTTGACCGAGGTCGAGTCTGACGACGCAGCAGACGCGGTATAACCCGCGGTCTTTCATCCGCTTTTTACAAGACGCGGCGAAGACGCCGCTTGGACCGTTCACACCATGCAAGCACAAGACATCAGCCTGGACGTTTTGACCGAAAAATACGCCAAGGGCGACGAGCACAGCATTGCCGATATTCACGCCCGTGTCGCCCGCGCGCTGGCGGCGCCAGAGGCCGACCCGGCGGGCAGCGAAGCGTTGTTCCGCCAGGCGCTGGACGCCGGCTTCGTTCCCGCCGGGCGCATCATGTCGGCCGCTGGCAGCGGCATCCAGGCCACGCTGATCAACTGCTTCGTCCAGCCGGTGGGCGATTCGGTGTCCGACGACAAAGACGGCAAGCCCAGCATCTACAAGGCGCTGGCGCAGGCGGCCGAAACCATGCGCCGCGGCGGCGGCGTGGGGTACGACTTTTCGCGCATCCGCCCGGCCGGCGCCTATGTGGGCAGCACGCTCAGCCGCGCCAGCGGCCCGCTGTCGTTCATGCGGGTATTCGACGCCTCGTGCGAAACGGTGGAGTCGGCAGGCAGCCGGCGGGGGGCGCAGATGGGGGTGTTGCGCATCGACCACCCCGACATCGAGGCGTTCATCCACGCCAAGGATCAGGGAGCGTTCAAAAACTTCAACCTGTCGGTCGGCGTGAGCAATGCCTTCATGCAGGCGGTGCAGGCCGATGCGTCCGTCGATCTGGTGCACAAGGCGCGTGCGGGCGACGAACAAATCGCCGCAGGCGCCCACCAGCGCGCCGACGGCCTGTGGGTGTACCGCACGGTGCGCGCGCGCGATCTGTGGGATCAGATCATGCAGTCCACCTACGACCACGCCGAACCGGGCATTCTGTTTCTCGACACCGCCAACGCCGACAACAACCTCTGGTATTGCGAAACCTTCGAGGCCACCAACCCCTGCGCCGAGGAATTCCTGCCCGACTACGGCTGCTGCTGCCTGGGGTCGATCGACCTCACGCGCTTCGTGCGCGAGCCATTCACGCCGCAGGCGCGGTTCGATTTCGCCGCGTTCGCCGCGGTCGTTCCCACTGCGGTGCGCATGCTCGACAACGTGCTCGACGTCACCTATTGGCCGCTGCCCGAGCAGCAGCGCGAGGCGCAAAACAAGCGCCGCATCGGCCTGGGGTTTCTCGGCCTGGGCGACGCCTGCGTGATGCTCGGCCTGCGCTACGACGGCGACGACGCCCGCCGCTTTGCCGCGCAGATGGCGCAGACGCTGCGCGACGCGGCCTACGCCGCTTCGGTCGAACTCGCCCGGCAAAAGGGTGCTTTCCCGTTGTTCGACGCCGACAAATACCTCAGCAGCGGCTTTGCCAAACGCTTGCCCGAGCCGCTGCGCGCGGCCATCCGCGAACATGGCATCCGCAACTCGCACTTGCTCGCCGTGGCGCCCACCGGCACCATCAGCCTGGCGTTCGCCGACAACGCCAGCAACGGCATCGAACCGCCGTTCTCCTGGGTGTATACGCGCAAAAAGCGCATGCCCGACAACTCCACGCGCGAGTACGAAGTGGCCGACCACGCCTGGCGGCTGTACCGCAGCCTGGGGCACGACATGGAGCACCTGCCGCCGGCCTTCGTCACCGCGTTGGAGATGTCCGCACTGGATCACATGCGCATGCTGCAGGCGGTGCAGCCGTTCATCGACACCAGTATCAGCAAGACGGTCAACGTGCCCGCGGACTACCCCTACGCCGATTTCAAAGACTTGTATTTGCAGGCCTGGCAGGCCGGGCTCAAGGGGCTGGCGACCTATCGGCCGAACACCGTCCTCGGCGCCGTGCTGCAGGCCACGCCAGCCACAGCGGCCGCCACGCCTGCAGCCGGCAGCGACGACATCGATCCGCTGACTCGCCGCATCGAGGGTCGGCCGGCAGGCGACCTACAGGCGGTGACGAGCAAGATCAGCTATATGACCGCCGAGGGCAGCAAGACGGTCTACCTGTCGGTGTCGTTCGCCGAGGTCGAGGGGCGCATCGGCGGGCAGGCGGTGCGTATCGAGCGGCCGATCGAGTTTTTCATGCCGGCGGGGCAGCGCGACGAAGGCCAGCAGTGGATCGCGTCGAACATGCGGCTGCTGTCGCTGGTGGCGCGCTCGGGCGGGTCGGTGGCCAAGAGCCTGCAAAACATGCGCGAAGTGGTGTGGGACAAAGGCCCGGTGCGTTGCGGCGAAGTCATCAAGGCCGACGGCACGCGCGCGCCGCGGTTTCACCAATCCGAGGTGGCGGCGATCGCTTACGCGCTGCAGGAACTGCTGCGCCGCCGCGGTTTTCTCGACGAGCAGGGTCGCGAACTGCCGGTGCAGGCGCTGGCGCAACGCCCCAAGGCGAACGCATCGCTGCGCATCGACCTGGAGTCGGCCGCAGCGCCGGCGCCAGAACTGTTGCCCGGCGGGCGCATCTGCCCCGAATGCGGCGGGCCGTTCCTGCGCCGGGTGGATGGCTGCGACCGCTGCGAGAACTGCGGCTACATCGGCAGCTGCGGCTGATCCGCCGCCGGCGGGCCGAGGCGGCACGGGGTGGCATCGCCGACGCCGCAGCCCACCGGCGACACAACTCGATACACGGTCGCGCTGGGGGATTTGCTGTAATGCGTCACGGGAGATGGCATCCTCCTGCATCCAACCGCGCCTGCGCTGATGATGTCTGCGATCCACGGCCATCTGCCGTGCGACGCCGCCTGTCACGGAGAGCGCCATGTCCACCACAGCCAAATCGCACCGCGCCGTGTCGGCCGGCGCCGCTTGCACAGAACCGGCAACGCTGGCGTTTGCCGGAGGGCGGCGCTGATGCAGCCGCCGGCGCATCCGGCAGCGCAGTGCGGAGCGGCGCCGCAGCGGCGCCGGGCGTTGGCCTTCGTGCTCACCATCGGCGTGCTCAGCCTGTTTGCCGACTGCACCTATGAAGGCTCGCGCGCCGTCCTCGGCCCGTATCTCGGCGTGCTCGGTGCGTCGGCGCTGGCCATCAGCAGCGTCACCGGGTTTGGTGAGCTCGCCGGCTACGCGCTGCGGCTGTTTTCCGGCCGCGCCGCCGACCGCACCCGCGCGTTTTGGCCGATCATTCTCGTTGGGTACACGGTGCAGATGCTGTCGGTCCCCGCACTGGCGCTGGTGCACACCTGGCCGCAGGCCGCGGCGTTATTGATTCTGGAGCGCATCGGCAAAGGCTTGCGCAACCCGCCGCGTGACGCGCTGCTGTCGCACGCCGGGCGCAGCCTGGGTGGCTACGGCTGGGCCTTCGGGCTGCACGAGGCGCTGGACCAGACCGGCGCGGTACTCGGCCCGCTGCTGGTCGCCGCAGTGCTGAGCTGGCGCCACGATTTCCGCTTGGCTTACGCCTGGCTGGCGGTACCGGCGCTGATCAACCTGGCGTTGGTGCTGCGCGCACGTCGGGTGTACCCGCGGCCGCAGGAGCTGGAGCAGGTGCCGCCGCAGCCGGCGGCACCGCAGCGCGGCCACGGCCACGCCTTCTGGCTCTACCTGGCTGCCGCCTGCCTGGTCGCCGCGGGGTACGCCGACTATCCGCTCATTGCCTTTCACCTGCATGCGCACGACGCCGTGTCTGGCACCTGGATCGCGCAGGCCTACGCGCTGGCGATGGCCGTGGCCGGCGGCGGTTCGCTGCTGTTTGGCCGCTGGTTCGACCGCAGCGGCAGCCGCGTGCTGCTGCCGCTGACCGTGGCCGGCGCGCTGTTCGCCCCCTTGGTGTTCCTCGGCCATGCCCATTGGGTCGCCTGGCTGGGGGTGGCGCTGTGGGGGCTGGGCATGGGGGTGCACGAGTCGATCATTCCCGCGGCGCTGGCCCCGCGCGTCGATCCGGCACGACGCGCGTCGGCCTATGGTTTGTTCACCGCGGCGTACGGCGCGGCGTGGTTTGGCGGCAGCGTGGCCATCGGCGTGCTGTACCAGGCGGATGTCGCCTGGCTGGTGGCGTTCTGCCTGCTGACGCAGGCGCTGGCACTGCCGCTGTTCGCCCGCGTGGCGCGCAGCACCGCGCCGCATTGAAACGCAGCAGGCCGGCTGCAGCCTTCAGTTGGAGTGCGGCGGAATTTCGATTTTCACTTCCAGCACTTCCAGCGTGTCTTGGCGTTCGAGCTTGACCTGGATGTCGTCGCTGTCGATTTTGACGTATTTGGAAATCACGCCGACGAGTTCGCGCTGCAGCGCCGGCAGCCAGTCCGCCGGGGCGCCGGTGCCGCCGCGTTCGTGCGCGAGGATGATTTGCAGGCGTTCTTTGGCGACTGCAGCGGTTTTTTTCTTTTCGCCGAGAAAAAACGAGAGGAATGACATGGCGTGTCTCCGCTTCAACCGCCAAACAGCCGCTTGAACAACCCGGGTTTCTGGTAGTCGGTGAAGCGCAACGGCCGCTGCTCGCCGAGAAAGCGCGCCACCACGTCCTGGTACGCCTCGGCAACGTCGCTGCCGGTGAGATGGATCGCGGGGGTGCCCTGGTTGGACGCCTGCAGCACGGCCTCGCTTTCCGGAATCACGCCGATGAGCTCGATGCGCAAAATGTCCTGGATGTCCGACAGCGAGAGCATTTCGCCTTCGCTCACGCGCTTGGGGTTGTAGCGGGTGATGAGCAGATGCTCGCGGATCGGTTCGCTACCCTCGATCGCGCGCTTGGTTTTGCTCGACAAGATGCCGAGGATGCGGTCGGAGTCGCGCACCGACGAGACCTCGGGATTGGTCACCACCAGCGCTTCGTCGGCGAAGTGCATCGCCATGAGCGCGCCGCTTTCGATGCCGGCGGGCGAGTCGCAGACGATGTAGGTAAAGCCCATGTCGTCGAGTTCCTTGAGCACGCGCTCGACGCCTTCCTGCGTCAGCGCGTCCTTGTCGCGCGTCTGCGACGCCGGGAGGATGAACAGGTTGTCGCACTGCTTGTCCTTGATCAGCGCTTGCGTCAGCTTGGCTTCGCCCTGGATGACGTTGATCAGGTCGTACACCACGCGGCGTTCGCAGCCCATGATGAGGTCGAGGTTGCGCAGCCCGACGTCGAAGTCGATGACCGCGGTTTTGTGGCCGCGCAGCGCCAGGCCCGAGGCAAAGCTGGCGCTGGTCGTGGTTTTGCCCACGCCGCCTTTGCCCGAAGTCACCACAATGATTTTGGCCATGAGTCGAGTCCTTCGTGAATTATTTGAGTGCCAACGGTTCGATCAGCAGTTGTTCGCCTTGCAGCCGCACGCTGGCCGGTGCGCCGCGCACCGCAGGCGGAAAGTCCTGCTCGGCGGTGCGGTAGATGCCGGCGATGGCGACCAGCTCCGGTTCGAAGCCGGTGCAGAAAATGCGTGCTGCGGTATTGCCGCGCGCTCCAGCCAGCGCCCGGCCGCGCAGCGTGCCGTAGATGTGAACATGGCCTTCAGCCATGACCTCTGCGCCATGGCTGACTACGCCTTGCACGATCAGATCGCCAGGCGAATACACCCGCTGCCCGGAGCGCAACGGGCGGTCGATGACCACGGTTTGCGCCGCGGCGGCGGCAGTTTCGGCAGCAGTGGCGGGTTCGGCTGCAGGGGGCTGTTGCGCGGCGGCGACGGTCTGCGGCTCGGCCGCCGCCTGTGCCGCAGCGTCAGGCTCGGCGCTGCCAGCGGTTTTGCGCGGTTCGCGGCTGTCGAGCAGCGGCAGGTCGGCAGCCGCGGCCCAAGCCTGCGCGGCCTGCGCCACGACGCCCAAGGGCCGCATGTTCAGCCGGCGCAGCAGCGCTGCGAGTTCGTCCAGCGGCAGTGTGACCTCGGCCGGCAGACGGCGCAGGTCGATGGCCACGGCCTCACCCGAGAAGAACTCCGGCGCGGCATCGAAGCGCTGCTGCAGTTGCGCCGTGAGGCTGGCGAAGTCCGCCGTTTTCACCACCAGGTGAACGGCGTCGATGGCGCCGCTGCGCAGTTCGAACGCGGTGGTCGAGGCACGGGACATGGGCTGGACGGACGCGAGGGGATGAAAATGACAATCCGACAATCCTAGTGGATTGCCGCCGGCGCTTGCCGCGGTTCAGACCTCGTGCAGCACACCGCCGGCCAGGCGCAGCCGGCGCTGGCAGCGCGCGGCCACCGCGGCGTCGTGGGTGACGATGATCACCGCGTCGCCCTGCGCCTGCGCCACGTCGAGCAGCATGTCCAGCGCCACCTCGGCGGCCTCGCTGTCGAGGTTGCCCGTCGGCTCGTCGGCGAGAACGAGTTGCGGCTGCGTCACCAGCGCGCGGGCGATGGCCACGCGCTGACGCTCGCCGCCCGACAGCTCGCCCGGGCGGTGGTGCAGCCGCGCGCCCAGCCCCATGCGCTGCAGCATCAGCGCTGCGGCGTCGCGTGCCGGCGCGGCGGCAACCCGGCGGATGCGCAGCGGCATGGCCACGTTGTCCAGCGCGCTGAACTCCATGAGCAGATGGTGGAACTGATAGACGAAGCCGACATGCTGGTTGCGCCACGCGCCCTGCGCCTTGGGGGTCATCTGCGCCCAGTCGCGTCCGCACACCTGCACGCTGCCGCCGTCGGCCCGGTCGAGGCCGCCCAGCAGGTGCATGAGCGTGCTCTTGCCTGACCCCGAGGCGCCGATGATGGCCAGGGTCTGGCCGCCGTCCAGGCGCAGGCGCACGTCCTTGAGGACTTCAACCGGCTGTGGCCCTTCGGTGTAACGCTTGCGAACGTGTTCGGCCAGGAGAATGGGATGGTTTGCCATGAATGGAGTGGAGCCTCGGACGCAGGGGCGCGGCAGACTGAAGCCAGCATTGCACCACAGCCCCGCACTGGGGCGTTCAGCGCACCAGCAAAGTCGGTTTGGTGGAGGCACGCAACAGATCGCTGGTCTTGCTGCCCAGCAGCAACTTGCGCAGCGGGGAATGCGAGTAGGCGCCCATGACCAGCAGGTCGATACGGCGCGCGTCCAGTTCGGCGGCGATCACGCTTTCGGGGTCGCCTTGTCGTGCCAGCGTCTGCGGCGTCAGGCCACGCGATTGCAGGGTCTGCCGCGCCCAGTCCAGCGCCTTCTCCGTCTGCGCCGACACGGGGGCAGCCATGCACACGGTGATGTCCAGCCCGGTGAACAGCGTTTGCGCGGCCACCCACTCCACGGCGCGCCGCGTCATGCCGCCGCCATCGAAAGCGATGAGCACGCGCTGCGGTGGCGTGAAAGCATCGGTCACGGTCAGGATGGGGGCGTGCAGCGCGCGCACCACCGCCTCGACATGGTGGCCGATGTCGCGGCCCGAGCGTTCGGCCGAGGCGCCGCGACGTCCCAGCACCAGCAGGCCGAGCGCTGGCGCTTGCTCGCTCAGGGTCGTGACCAGTTCGCCGTGGCGCTGGCGGATGTCCACCTCGGTGGCGCCGGCGTCGAGCGCCCGTTGGCGCAGGCGGGCGAGCAGGGCGCGGCCACGCTCACGCGCGCTGAGCACCGTTTGGCGTTCGCTCTCGGCCAGTTCCTGCAGCAGCTCGTCCTGCGTGCCCAGACCGATGGCACCGCTGTGGTCCGACGCCGCGGCGGCGGTTTCGGGGTGGCGATCGAGCACATGAAGCAGGTCCAGATGCACTCCCATGCGCTGCGCTGCCCAGGCAGCGTAGTCGGTGACGTGGTCGGCAAAGCGGGAGTCATCCACGCAGGCCATGACTTTGTTGCTGTCTTGCATGCCTGGCTCCTCAGTGGCTCATCAGCAGGTCGTCGGCGCCGTCTTTGTCGTGCACGGCGAATTTGTCCACCAGGGTGGCGCTGGCCTGGTTCAGTCCCACCACCTCGACTTCGGTGGCCTCGCGGCGAAATTTGAGAATGACCTTGTCCAGCGCGCTGATGGCGGTGATGTCCCAGAAGTGCGCGCGGCTGACGTCGATGACCACTTTGTCGATCACCTCCTTGAAGTCGAAGCGGGCGATGAAGGCCTCGGCCGAGGCGAAGAACACCTGTCCGGTCACGGTGTAGGTGCGCAGCCGCCCGTCGGCATCGGCGCGCGAGGTCACGCGCAGGATGCTGCCCACCTTGTGCGCGAAGAAAAAGCCCGACAGCAGCACCCCGGTGAGCACACCAAGCGCCAGATTGTCCGTGGCGACGACCACGGCAACCGTCGCCAGCATGACCACGCTCGAACTCTTGGGATGGTCGCGCAGGTTGCGGATCGAACCCCAGTTGAAGGTGCCGATGGACACCATGATCATCACCGCCACCAGTGCCGCCATGGGAATGCGCGCCACCCAATCGCCCAGGAACACCACCAGCACCAGCAGCACCACGCCTGCGGTGAGGGTGGACAGCCGACCGCGTCCACCGGACTTCACGTTGATGACCGACTGGCCGATCATGGCGCAGCCCGCCATGCCGCCGAGAAAGCCGGTGACGATGTTGGCCACGCCCTGGCCCACGCATTCGCGGCGCTTGTTGCTCGCGGTGTCGGTGAAGTCGTCGATCAGCGTTGCCGTCATCATCGACTCCAGCAGACCGACCACGGCCATGGCCAGCGACACGGGAAAAATGATGCGCAGGGTTTCGAGGTTGAACGGCACCTCGGGCAACAGAAACGTCGGCAGACTGTCGGGCAACTGGCCCTTGTCACCCACAGTGGGCACATGGATGCCGAAAGCCACGGTCACCGCCGTCAACACCACGATGGCCACCAGCGGCGAGGGCACCACCCGGGTCGCTCGCGGCAGCAGGTAAATGATGGCCAGGCCTGCCGCCACCAGCGGATACACCGTCCACGGCACATGCACCAGCTCGGGCAACTGCGCCATGAAAATGAGAATGGCCAAGGCATTGGCAAAGCCGGTGATGACCGAGCGGGAGACAAAGCGCATGAGCTTGGCAAAGCCCGCCCAGCCGATGAGTATCTGCAGTACGCCGGTGAGCAGCGTGGCCGCCAGCATGTACTGCAGCCCGTGGTCCTTCACCAGCGTGACCATCACCAGCGCCATGGCCCCGGTGGCCGCCGAAATCATGCCGGGCCGCCCACCGGCAAAGGCAATGACCGTCGCCATGCTGAAGGCTGCGTACAGGCCCACCTTGGGATCGACCCCGGCGATGATGGAAAAAGCGATGGCTTCGGGAATGAGCGCCAGCGCCACCACCAGGCCCGAGAGCAGATCGTTGCGGACGTTGGACAGCCAGTCCTGTCGAAAATGTTGCATGGAACATCCTTGTCGTTGCGCGGCAACGGCATGGCCTGCGCGGAATCGTGCCGATCCGGCAAGGCACTGCGGCGAAGCAGCTGGAAAAGCCAGCCCTACTGAGATGCAGGGGGAGAAGAGTCTTTCGGTGCATCGCGCTGGGGCGATGCAGCAGGAGCACCATTGCGGTACCCCTGTTTCAACAAGGCGTGATTGTAAGGGCGCCTGCGAAGCGGCGCTCGGCTACTGCGGGCTGTATTCGGGCACCAGGGCGTGCAGCGCGGCCTTGATCTGCACTGGGGCGTCGTTGCCGCAGGCGGCGATCCATGCCTGCAGCGCCGCCAGATCGAGCGGTTCCTGCGGCGCCAGCCGGGCCACGCGCAGCTTGGGGTGCGGCGTGGGCAAGGTGGTTTCGTCGTCGGCCAGCAGTTCCTCGAACAGCTTTTCGCCCGGACGCAAGCCGGTGAAATGGATGGGGATGTCGTCCTCGGTCTTGCCCGACAGGCGGATCATCAGCCGCGCCAGATCGACGATTTTCACCGGCTCGCCCATGTCGAGCACGTAGATCTGCCCGCTCTGCCCCATCAGCCCGGCCTGCAGCACGAGCTGCGCGGCTTCGGGGATGGTCATGAAGTAGCGCACGATGTCCGGGTGCGTCACCGTCACCGGCCCGCCGGCGGCGATCTGCGCGGCAAAGCGCGGCACCACGCTGCCGCTGGAGCCCAGCACGTTGCCGAAGCGCACCGCGCAGCAATGCGTGACGGGATGCTGCGCGGCGTGTGCCTGGAGCGCGAGTTCGGCCAGACGCTTGCTCGCCCCCATCACATTCGTCGGATTGACCGCCTTGTCGGTGGAAATGAGCACGAAGCGGTGCGCGCCGCAGGCGCTGGCGGCGCGCGCGGCGTTGAGCGTGCCCAGCACATTGGTGCGCAGCGCCTCGACGGCGTTGTCGTGCTCCATCAGCGGCACGTGTTTGTACGCCGCGGCGTGGAACACCACCGCCGGGCGGTGACGCGCGAACAGATCGAGCAGCCGCTGCGCCTCGCGCACATTGGCGGTGTAGTAGCGCACGTCGAGCTCGGGAAAGCGTGATTTGAACTCCTGCTCCAGCGCGTAAATCGCGATTTCCGAGGCGTCGATGCACACCAGCTGGCGCACGCCGAAGCGCGCGATCTGCCGGCACAGTTCGGAGCCGATGCTGCCGCCCGCGCCGGTGACCAGCGCCACCTGAGCGGCGAGCAGTTCCGACAGCGCGCGCACGTCGAGCTGCACCGCTTCGCGGCCGAGCAGATCGGCCAGTTCCATCTGCCGCGGCGCCGTGCCGCCAGCGCCGGTTTGCAGCCAGTCGTCGGCGCGCGGCAGGGTGAGCAGCGCCAGCCGCGCGTCGCTGGCGCGCAGCAGCAGCTCGCGCCGCTCGGCACTGCCCGGTGCGCTGGCGATCAGCGCGTGCGCCGCGCCGAACTGCTGCGCCACCGCTGGCAAATCGTCGATACCCGCGGCCACGCGCACCCCCTGCACGCTGCGGCCGACCTCGGCGCGCTGCGGGCTGACCAGCGCCACCACCTGCCAGAGCGCGCTGCCGCGCAGCGCCTGCAGCGCGCGCGCGGCATCGTCGAGCCGGCCCAGCACCAGCAGCGGCTTGCCCTGACCGCTGCGGCGTGTGACCCGGCCTTCGGCCAGGATGCGCGCACCCAGCCGCAAACCCAGCAGCAGCGCGGCGGCAAACAGCGGGTGCAGCAACACGATCGAGCGCGGGAAATTGGGCAGCCGCAACAGCAGCAATACCGCAGCCAGCGCCAGCGCGGCCACCAGCATCGCCGCGACCAGACGCTTGAACTCGGGCACGCTGGTGTGCCGCCAAGGTGTGCGGTACGCCCCCATCGCCGACAGTGCCACCACCCAGACCGCAGCCGCCAGCGGGGTGCTGATCCACAGAATCTGCCCGAGGTTCAGCGGCGGATTGTTGCGCAACAGGCTGAAGCGGAAGGCAAACGCCAGCAGCCAAGCCACGGCGACGACGACGAAGTCGGCCGCTGCCGGTCTGGCGGCGTTGCGCCACGCCGCGCCAGGCCAAGCCGTCATGCCGCGCTCCGCAGCGGCAACGCCAGGCCGCGCGCGACCAGTTCGCAGACGCGCTGGCGCTGTGCTGCGTTCAGATTCGACCCGGACGGCAGGCAGACGCCGCCGGCGAACAACGCGGCGCTGACATCCTGCCCCGGAGCGTGTGCGAAGTAGCGGCTGCCGGCGTACAGCGGCTGCAGGTGCATCGGTTTCCACACCGGGCGCGCCTCGACGTTGTGACGTTCGAGGAAATCGAGCAGCGCGTCGCGTCGCTGCTGCGCGTCGTCGCCTTCGAGCACGAAGGCCGACAGCCAGCGCGTGCACTGGTGGCCCGCAGGCTCGGCCATCCAACGCAGGCCGGCAACGCCGGCCAGGGCTTCGCGGTAGTGCGCAAACACCTCGCGCCGGGCCTGCACCCGCTGCTGCAGCACGCGCAGCTGGCCGCGACCGATGCCCGCCAGCACATTCGACAACCGGTAGTTGTAGCCGTCCTCGACGTGCTCGTAATGCCGCGCCGGCTCGCGCGCCTGGGTGGACAGTTTGCGCGCGTGCTCGATCATTGCCCGGTCACGCCCCACCAGCATGCCGCCGCCCGAGGTGGTGATGATTTTGTTGCCGTTGAACGAAAACACCGCCAGCCGGCCGAAGCTGCCGCTGGGCTGCCCTTTGTACGTCGCGCCGAGCGACTCGGCGGCGTCTTCGAGCATCGGCACGCCGTAGGCGTCGAGCAAGGGCAAGATCGCGTCCATCTCGGCGCTCTGGCCGTAGAGGTTGACCACCACCGCGGCCTTGGGCGTGATGCCTTGGCCGCGCAGGGTGCGCAGCGCGCGCTCGAGCGCCTGCGGCGACAGGTTCCAGCCCTGCGGTTCGGAATCGACGAACACCGGGGTGGCGCCGAGCTGCTTGATCGGGTTGGCGCTGGCGACGAACGTCAGGCTGGAGCACAGCACCACGTCGCCGGGCCCGACGCCCAGCAGCCGCAGGCCCAGGTGCAGCGCCGCCGTGCCCGAGCTGGTCGCCGCGGCGTGCGGTACGCCCACCAGCGCGGCGACTTCGCGTTCGAAGGCGTCGACGTGCGGCCCGAGCGGGGCGATCCAGTTGCTGCTGAACGCCTCTTGCACCAGCGCGACTTCGTCTTCGCCCAGATGCGGCGACGACAGCCAGACGCGCTGCGTCAGTTCGCGGCGTGTGACGAGATCGACGGCGCGCCCGGCGGCATCGACCACCGGGACGTGGTCGATGCGCTGCGCGTCCATCAGCGCGACGACGTCGCGCTGGCTGGCGTGCAGCCCGACGCTGTGCGGCGCGTGCGCCGGCAGCGCCGACAGCGGCGCATCGCCCGGCACACCGGCCAGGGTGGCACGGCGCAAATCGCCGTCGGTCACGGTGCGCAGCAGCACGCCGCGGGAATCGGTGACGAGCAAAATGCCCTGCGCCGTCGCGTCCAGCCGGGCCAGCGCCGCGTGCAGCGTGGTCGTGGGGGCGACGCACAGCGCGTCGAAAGTCGCTGAATTCATGCGCTTGCTCCTTGCAACGGGCGGGCGGGAACGCCGGCCCAGGCGGCGCCGTCGGGCAGGTCGGCCAGCAGCACGGCGCCGGCACCCAGCGTCGCGCGTGCGCCCACGCGCAGGCTGCGCAGCACCGTGCTGCCGGCGCCGACGAGCGCGGCCTCGCCGACGCCGGCCGCACCGCCCAGACGCGCTCCCGGCGCGATATGCGCCCAGGCGCCGACGCGGCAGTCGTGATCGACCACCGCGCCGTGGTTGACGATGACCCCGGCGCCGAGTTCGGCCAGCGGCGCGACCACGCTTTGCGCGGTGATCAGGCAGCCCGGGCCGATGCGCGCCGTGGCGGCCACACTGGCGTGCGGGTGGACGACGCTTGCCAGCTGCGCCCCGGGCCACTGTGCCAGTAGGCGCTCGGCCTCGCTGCGGCGCAGCGCATTGTTGCCGATGGCCACGTGCACGGCCAGCGGCGCAGGCAGCGCCGCCACCGCCTCGGGTGACAACACCGGCACGCCCGGCAAGAGTTCGCCGCCCCAGGTGGCCGGGTCGCGGTCGCTGGCGACGACACGGGCAAACGCCGCGCTGGCCAGCGCGGCGTCGGCGGCGACGCGGCCGTGACCGCCGGCGCCGAACACGATGAGCACAGAAGCAGGAGAGTGGCCAGACATACGCGGTTCAATAACGGTTGACTTTGTGCAGCAGGCTCGGCGGCAGCGGCAGCGTCGCCAGCAGGTCGACGATGCGTGCGGCGCTGTGGCCGTCGCCATACACATTGTGCGGCGGCCAAGGCCCGTGGGCGAGCGCCTGCCGCAGCGCAGCGGCGATGGCACCGCGCTGCGGCGCGACGTCGAGGGTGTTGGCGTTGCGCTCGCGCAAATGCTGCCGGCTGCCGACGTTGACCACCGGCGTGCCGTAACTGGCCGCCTCGATGATGCCAGAAGACGAATTGCCCGCCAGCACCGCAGCGTGGCGCAGTGCGGCCAGATACGCCGGCCGCGGCAAGTGGGTGAGGCGGTGAAACCCCGGCCAGGTCTGCGCCTGCAAAACGGCCTCGATCGCCGCCGAGCCGGCGTCGGCGTTGGGGGCGAGCCAAAACACGTCCAGGCTGCTGCCGGCACCGGTGTCGCGCAGCGCGTCGATCAGCGCCTGCGTCTGCGCCGCGGCGTCGCCGGCCTCCTGCACCACGGGGTGGAACACCACCAGGGCGTAGGGGCGCGGCGGGCGCTGGGCGCTGCCGGCGGCGTGCTGCGTTGCGGCGGCGTGCAGCGTCTGCAGCGCGGCGTCGCGCGGTACGTGCAGCGCTTGCTCCAGGTCGTCCAGCCCGGGCGCGCCGGTGACGAACACCCGCTGCGGCTGCTCGCCCAGCGCGATCAGCCGTTCGCGCGACTGTTCGGTGGCGCAAAAATGCAGCGTGGCGAGCTTGCTGATGGCGTGGCGCACCGGCTCGTCGACCGTGCCCGAGCGTTCGCCGCCGTGCAAATGAATGCTGGGCACGCCCAGGTGCAGCGCGGCAATCGCTCCGGCGAGCATTTCGCCGCGGTCGCCCAGCAGCAGCAGGGCGTCGGGCCGTTCGGCTTGCAGCACCGGCACCAGACCGGACAGCGTCTGGCTGATGGCGCGCGCCATGCCGGCGCCGTCGCGCGCGCCGACGTCGCTGGCGATGCGCGCGGCGATGCGCAGCCCGCTGGCGTCGATATCGTCGATGGTGTGGCCGAAGGCGTCGAGCAGGTGCATGCCGGTGACGGCCACGGCCACGTCCAGAGCCGGGTGCGCCGCGGCCAGGCACAGGCTGTGGCGCATCAGGCCGAAGTCGGCGCGGGTGCCCGAAAGGTAGAGCAGGCGGCGGGACATGGCGGGCATGGGCAGCGGCGGTCAGCGCAGATCGTCCCATTGCAGCGCGCGCAGCGCGGCGGTGGCCGCGCGCAGGGTGCGACCGACGACGGCGTCGAGGTCGGCGGCGGCGATGCCGCTTTGCGGCCGGCGCAGCAGCAGGTGTTCGCGCTGCAGCACGGTGCCGGCGGGCAGGTCACGCGCCAGCACCACGCTGCGGCGGGCGACGGTGCGCACGTCGAGTTCGTCGGCGCGCGGCGCCTTGACGCCGTCGCCGAGCATGGCCTGCAGCCGGCGCAGGTCGCGCGCCAGCGCGGCGAATTCATCGGGCTGGCTCGACGCCCGATGGTCCGGGCCGGGCAGGGTGCGGTCCAGGGTGAGGTGTTTTTCGATCACCCGCGCGCCCAGCGCCGCTGCGGCCAGAGCGGCGACGTTGCCCAGGCTATGGTCGGAATATCCCACCGGCAGGCCGGTGGCCGCGCGCAGCGTGACGATGGCGCGCAGGTTCAGCGCGGCATCGGGGGCGGGGTAGGCCGAGGTGCAATGCAGCAGCGTCAACGCCTGCTGTGGTGGGAGCACGCCGCGCTGCGTCCAGGCAGCGCGTACCCAGCCGACGGCCTGCTGCACTTCGTCGAGCGTGGCCATGCCGGTGGACAGCAGCAGCGGCAGGCCGGTGGCGGCGGCCTTTTCCAGCAGCGGACGGTTGACCAGTTCACCCGAGGACAGTTTGAGCCGTTTCACTCCCAGACCGACGAGCAGATCGACCGCGTCTTCGGAAAACGGCGTGGAGAGAAATTCGATGCCCAGTTGCGCGCAGTGCGCGGCGATGCGCTGATGCTGGTCGGCGTCGAGTTCGAGCTTGCGCAGCATGGCGAACTGGTCGGTCTCGCCGGTGGCGCCCTGCTGATACGCCGCGGTGGCCGCGCCGGGCAGCGCCAGGTCTTCGGCGCGGAAGGTCTGGAACTTCACCGCGTCGGCGCCGGCAGCGTGCGCGGCGTCGACCAGGCGCAGCGCCATGTCCAGGCTGCCGTTGTGGTTCACTCCGGCTTCGGCGATGAGGCTGATGCGATCGTCGGTCATCGAGGTGTCTGTCCTTCTGCGAGTTGCCGCGCGGCCCACCACTGCGCCAGGGCGAAATCGTCTGCGGTGTCGATGTCCACCGAGCGCGACGCCGGCATGGGGTGCGCGGCCACGCGCACGCTCCACATCCCGTGTTGCGCGGCATGTGCCAGCGCCTGGCGCCGCCAGACGTAGATCGAACCGTTGAGCGCCCACACCGGCGGCGCGCTCTGCCGGCGGCCGAGGCCACCGCCCTTGCTCAGCGCCACGCTGCCGTCGGCCGCGGGCTCGACCAGGTTGAAATACGGGTTCAAGCCGCTGTCGAACACGGTGAGCACTAGCCCGGGCGCGTCGGCCGCGGCCCAGCGCTGCAGGCAGCCGTCGAGGTCGGCGGCGGTGCGCAGCGGTGAAGTGGGTTGCAGATCGACGACGCAGTCGATCACCCGGCCCTGCGCTTCGAGGTGGGCGACGAGGTGTTCGATCACCGGCAGCTTGGGGCTGTCGTCGCGCGCCATCTCGGCCGGGCGCAGGTAGGGCACGGTCGCGCCGGCGTCGCGCGCGATGCGGGCGATGTCGGGGTCGTCGGTGGAAACGAACACGCCGCCGTCGATCGCCGGGTGCGCCCGCGCGAAAGCGATGCTGTGGGCGATCAGCGGGGTGCCGAGAAACGGCAGCACGTTTTTGCGCGGCAGCCCTTTGCTGCCGCCGCGCGCGCAGATGGTGGCGATGGTGGTCATGGCGTGGTGTCCTCGGGCTGCGCGGCGAGCAGGGCGAGCGCCTGCGCCGCCACCTGTTGCGCGGCGTTGCCGGCGGGCGCGGCAGAAACATTCCGCCGCGGCTGGGCCAGCAGCGCGGCCAGGGTCGGCTCCAGCGCGGGCAGATGGCAGGCGGCGTCGGCCACGCCCAGCGCACGGTAGGGCATGGCGGCAGCCGCGATGGAATCGAGCAGTTGCAACACCCGGGCGCCGGCCAGGTGCGCTTCGAGGCCGACGGTGGACGTGCCGGTGATCACCACGTCCACGGCGTGCAGCAACGGGTGCAGCGGCTCGGTGGCCGGCGCGGCGACGACGTGTTCCGACGCAGGCAGCGCCGGCATGGGCTGTGACGGATGCGGCCGCACCAGCAGCCGCCAGTGGGCATGGCGCTGCACGCAGGCGATGGCGTGCTGCAGGATGCGCTGCGGCAGCGCCGGGTCGCCGCGCATGCCGGGTGACGCCGGGTGTTCGCGGGGTTCGGGCTGCAGCGCCAGCAGCACCAGCCGCTGCCGCGGCGCGGCCAGCGCGGCGCGCAGCCGGGCGCCGGCGGCAACCACGTGCGCGGCGTGCAGCGCATCGAACGCCGGGTTGCCGGTGACGGCGATGCGCGGCGCCGGCCAGCCGGCGCGGATCAGGTTGTCGCGCACCGCGTCCGACAGCACGCACACCCGGCTGGGGTGGCGCGCGCGCGCGGCGAAGGCGTCGCCTGGCAGGGCGAACAGGTCGAGCAGCGCCAGCGTGGGGATGCCGGCCTCGGCGGCGGCGTCGAGCGCGGCCTGCTCGCTACGCGGCGAGTTGGTCGTCAGCACCAGGTCCGGACGTAGCCGAGCGAGCACGCGGCGGAAAAAGTGCAGCGGGTAAAAGCCCTGTCGCCCTTTGGCGGCGAGCAGCGCGGCGGCGGCGCTGCGCCCGAGCTGCTGCTGCAAATCCCAGGCGTTGACGCCGAGATACGCCACGGTTTGGGCTTCGCTGACATCGGGGTGGGTGTTGCCGGGCAGCAATGTGCGGCCCAGGTCGAGGGCGTATTCGCGCTCTGCGGTGTCGAGCACATCGAGCAGGTCGGCGTAGCCCAGCGGTGTTTCGCCGGCGTCGGCCGCGGCGCGGCGGGCGGTGGTCAGCGCCAGCAGGGTGATGCGCACCGCGGGCCGCTGCGTGCGCAGCGCGCGCAGCACCGGCAGCATCATGGCAATATGCCCGCCGCCGTAGGCGACGGCGAGGATGTGCGGCATGTCAGTCGGCTGCATCACGGCTGCATCACGCGGCAAGGACGGGGCGGAACCGCCGCGCCCAAAGTTCGAGCGCGGCCAGCGCGCGCAGCTCGCGGGTGTGGTTGGCCATGCCGGCGACATGGTCGTCGAACAGTTTGCGTACCGCATCGGCCTGGAACAGTCGCGCGCCCAGGGCGTCGGGGGCGAACAGCAGGTCGTGCAGCCACTGGCGGCGCGGGCCGCGGAACCATTCGCCGATCGGCACGGTGAACATCTGCTTTTTGCGGTACGCCAGATCGGCGCCGATCAGCGGTTCGACGGCGCGTTTGAACCAGTGTTTTTTGTCGCCGTCGCGCAGCTTGGTGTCGCCGGTGGCGCGAAACGCGAGTTCGACCACGCGCCAGTCGAGCAGCGGGGTGCGGGCTTCGAGCGAGACGGCCATGCCCATGCGGTCGGGTTTGACCAGGTTGTTGCCCGGCAGCAGCAGCATGGTGTCGAGGAACAGCATCTGGTTGACGCGGTCGAAATGCGCCGCCTGCTGCAGCCAGGGCGCGGCAACGTCGCGCACGCTGTCCACCCCGGCCAGGCGTTGCGCCAGCCAGGGCTGAAACAGCGCGGCGCGCGCCTGCGCGCCGAACAGCCCGGTGTGCTCGATGTAGTGACGGGCGAATTGAGCGTCGGGCAAGTCGCGCAGCGCCGGGTCGGCCATGAAGCTGGCGTATTTGTCGTAGCCGGCGAACAGTTCGTCGCCGCCGTCGCCGGTGAGTACGACCTTCACCTCGCCCGCGGCCAGCCGCGCCACTTCGAGCGTGGGCAAAAACGAGGCGTCGCCGTGAGGCTGGTCGCAATGCCAGAGCACGTCGTCCCAGCCGTCGAGCATGTCCGCGGCGACGATGCGCTCGCGGTGCTGCGTACCAAAGCGCTGCGCGGCGTCGCGGGCGTAGGGCGATTCGTCGAAGCGCGCGTCGGCAAAGCCGATGCAAAAGGTGCGTGCCGGCGTGCGCAGGTGCCGTGCCATGAGCGCGACCACGGTGCTCGAATCCACGCCACCGGAGAGAAACGCAGCGCAGGGCACGTCGGCGCGCAGCCGCAGCCGCACGGCGTCGTCGAGCAAGGCGACGAATTCCTCCTGCCACTGTGTGAAGCCCTGCAGCGCCGGCTGCTGCGCCGCCAGACTCCACCAGCGCCGCTCGTGGCGCGACTGGGCATCCAGACTCAGGCTGGTGCCGGGCATCACATGGGTGATGCCGGTGAACAGCGTGAACGGTGGCGGCACATAGTTGTACGCCAGGTAGTGCTGCAGCGCGGGCAGGTGCAGTTCGGGCGGCGTGGTGCGCGCGGCCAGCAGCGCCTTGATCTCCGAGCCGAACAGCACGCGCTGGCCGTCGTCACAGACGTACAACGGTTTGACGCCGACGCGGTCGCGCACCAGATGCAGCGTGGGCGCTGCCGCGCTGCCCGCGGGGCAGCGCGCGTCGTAGATGGCGATGGCGAACATGCCGTTGAGCTGGTGGACGAAGTCCAGCCCGTCGCGTTCGTACAGCCGCAGCAAGACTTCGGTGTCGCTGTGATCGCTGCGAAAGCGCACGCCCTGGCGCTGCAGCTCGCTGCGCAGTTCGACGTGGTTGAAAATCTCGCCGTTTTGCACCAGGGCGATGCGGCCGTCGTCGCTGACGAAGGGCTGATGGCCGCCGTCGATGTCGATGATCGACAGCCGCCGGTTGCCGATGGCCACGCCTGGCCGCTTGAAGACGCCGCTGTCGTCCGGCCCGCGGTGTACCAGGCTGGCGTCCATCGCCGCCAGCGCGGCGTCGCCGAGGTCGGCGCCGCGTCGATCGAAAAAACCGTAGATTCCGCACATGGTTCCATTGTCGCGCCAGACGGCGCGGCGGGTTAATTGGCGCTGCGCCGCAGCAGTTGCACCACGGTCAGCGCGAGGATGCGCAAATCGGTGAGCAGACCGTGGTGGCGCGCGTAGTCCAGATCGGCCTGCAGCCGCTGCGCCGGGGTGGCACGCGAGCGGTACAACGCCTGCGCCAGACCGGTCAGCCCAGGGCGTACGCTGTGGCGCAGCGCCCACTGTTCTTCGGTGTAGTTGGCGCGCTGCGCGGGCACGTCCGGCCGCGGGCCGACCAAGCTCATGTCGCCGCGCAGCACGTTGACGAGCTGCGGCAGCTCGTCGATGCTGCTGCGCCGCAGCAGGCGGCCGACCCGGGTGACGCGCGGGTCGTCACTCGCCGTGCTGTACCACGCCGCGGGCTGGCTGCCGGACGCCGGGCTGGCGCCGTGCGCTGCGGCGTCGGCCACCATGCTGCGGAATTTGTACAGCGCAAACGGTTTCCCGCCAAGGCCGACGCGCTGCTGGGTGAACAGCACCGGGCGGCCCGAGTCGAGCCACACCGCCAGCGCGGCGGCGAGCATCAGCGGCCACAGCAGCGCCAGCGCCAGCAGGGCGACGACCACATCGAACGCGCGTTTGACCACGGGCGGATCAATTCGGCGTGGCGGCAGACAGCGTCTGCACCACGCGGGTGATGAGGTCGATGGCGAGCAGGCGGTCGTTTTCGATTTCCGCGGCGTCGCGTTGCGCCAGCACCTGCGCGGCGTGCTGCAGCCGGGCGATTTCGGCGGCGTAGATGCCGCGCCAGTCCGACTCCGGCGCCTCGATGCGCTCGCGGTTGAAGGTGCGCGACAAAATCACGCTGCGCGAACCCAGGCGCAAATGCTCGCCCAGCACCACGCGCCCGGGCAGCAGCCCTTCGTCGAGCCGGGCGATGCCGCCGAAGCCAAAACGCCTGCCGTGCTGCCGGGCGGCGGCAGCCACCGTATCGACCACCCCCGTGGCCAGCGGCTCGAACATGAAGCGCATCCCCAGTTCGCGGTGCAGATCGTTGAGGCCGACGTAGATTTCGTCCAACCCGTCCTGCCCGGCCCATTGCGCCAGGCTGTGCAGCGCGTCGCGCGTTTCCAGCAGCGCGATGGTGCACGCGCGGCCGGCGGCCAGAGCGACGAACTGCGCCACGTCCTGCGGCGTGCGGAACATCGGCAGCATCACATGGCTGGCACCGGCGGCGATGGCCTGATCGATTTCCGCCGCGCTGCCGGCGTGCAGCGGGTTGACGCGCACGATCAGCGCGGCGTGCGGCGCGGCGCGGTGCACGCGGGCCACGTCTTGCGGTTGATGGTCGGAAATGAAGGTGCCCAGCCCGCCTTGTCGTTGCTGCTTGCCGTTGTGCTCCAGATCGACCATCAGCCGAGCCACACCGCAGCGCACGGCGAAGGCGGCGAAATCGGGATCGTTGGTGATTTGAATGAAGTCCATCGCACGGAAAAATCAGGCGGCACGCCGCAGCCGGGAAGTGTACCGGTCGCGCACCAGCCGTCCCAGCGGGTCAAAGCGCAGCAAGCCCCACAGCCCAGCGGCAAACAAACCCGCGGCCAGCAGCAGCGCCACCGGCCAGGGCACCGCCAGCGTCTGCAGGCCGGCGGCAGCAGCAGCCAGCCCCGCCAGCACGACGAGCAAGACCGCGGCGTTGCGCCACTGGGCGTCGGCCTGGTGCCGCGCCAGTCGCCACCACAGCACGGCCACGGCCATCAGCCACGCTGCGGCATACGCCGCCAGGCCGCGCCAGTCCGCCCGCGGCAGCAGCGCTCCGGCGGCGGCCAGCGCCAGCAGCCCGGCGCCGTAGCCCAGCACCTGATCGGCGATGCGCCGATGGCTGTTCAACCGCGTGGCCAGCACCAGTTGCGCGGCCTGCAGCGGCAGCAAGCAAAAAATCCAGCGCATCGCCTCGGCAACCAGCGCCTGCGCCGGCGCCGTCATCCGCCCCCAGCCGAACAGCAGCCGCACGATGCCCGGCGCCGCCACCATCCCGGCCAGCGCGATCAACGCCGACAGCCAGAGCATGGCGCGCAGCCAGTGGCGGGTTTCGGCCTGCGCCTGCGCACCGTCGCCGCGGCGCTCGGCCGCGCTCAGCCGCGCCAGCGCCAGCGCCGAGGCCACGGCGAACACCGTGTGCAGCGGCAGCTCGGCCACGCGCTGCGCGTACTGGAACACGCCGAGCTGTCCCGGGCCGGAATCGGACATGATCGCTCGCGCCGCCAGGGTGTAGAGCACCGTCAACCCAGAGGCCGCCAGCGCCAGCAGCAGAGCACGCAGACTGTCGGCGTCGGGAAACGCGCCGGCGGTCGCTGCCGGCGGCGGCAGTTGCGCGCGGCTGACGTGGCGCATCAGCGCCAGCCGCGCCAGCGCGGCAACGGCCACGGCCAGCGTCACCCAGTCGAAGCGATGCGTCTGCGCCGCCACCACCAGGCCGCCGATGAGGCACAGATTGAACACCACCTGTCCGGCGTACTGCCACTGCAGCCGGCTTTGCGCCTGCAGCATCGCGCCGCCGACCATCGCCACCGCGCCGGCAGGCAGCGCCACCAGCGCCGACCAGCCCAGCGCCTGCGCCGCAAGCCAGGCATCGACACCGTGCAGCCCCGGCGCCAGCATGTGCACCATCCCGTGGCGCTGCCACCACACCAGCGCGCCGGCGACGACAAAGGCGACTGCGGCCAGCCGCGACCAGCGTGCGCCTTCGCTGGCGATGTGCGACGGGCTGCTGCCGGCCATGCGCGGCACCATCACCGCGGGCACCGCGGCCCCCCACAGCAGGCTCACCGCCAGATCGGGAAACGACAACACCACGAGCGCGGCGTCGGCATGCCCGCTCAGGCCGAATTGCGAGGCCACCACCATATCGCGCACCAGACCCAGCAGGCGGCTGGCGGCCAGCAGGAGCAGACTGAACGAAAACACACGAACCAGCGACATGGAGCGGCATTGTGCCTGCGGCGGCGGTCGTGCAAGCCGCTGCCGGGCGCGCTGCAAGAGTCCCGCTGGAGCCGTGCAGTCGCGGCCTGCAAGGCCTCTGCCGCATGCCGCGCGCGACGGAGCGAAAAAACTGCGCCCAAGGCCTTTACCGAGGCGCAAAAGTCTGCTTATAATTTATCTCTTTAGCGCCCGTAGCTCAGTTGGATTAGAGTACTTGGCTACGAACCAAGGGGTCGTGGGTTCGAATCCTGCCGGGCGCGCCAATTTTGCATGTAAACAACTTGCACGAAAAACAACGGCCTGGTTTACCAGGCCGTTGTTTTTTGCACGTCGCCGCCTGTCTGGCGTTTGGGCCAGACCGCGCTTTGCATGCGATTCGCTGCGGCTTGCGGCGCTGGGCGAGCCGACGTGCTCAGTGCTGCGCTGCCCGACACGCCGCGTTGGTCGCAGGCAGCGAACAGTGCCGCGCCGCACCGATGCCCACGGCCTGCACCTGGCAGGCACGGGGCGCTGCACCGAGCACGTCCTTACAAAACACCCCATGCCCCGGCGGGAACGGACGGATGCGCGGCGGTTGCCGCTGCTGGGTGAGGATGTGGCCGATGCTACCCTTGCCCGATGACTCCGCAAGACTTCGTTGCCAAATGGGCTGCCGGCGGCGTGGCTGACGGCCTGTCCGAGCGCGCCGGCGCGCAGGCGCACTTCATCGATCTGTGCCGGCTGCTGCAGGTGGACGAACCCGCCGACCCAGACGCCTACTGCTTCGAGCGCGGCTTGAAAAAAACCGGTGGC
>Ga0078972_1004001_pt1 | contig 42194 bp, 37 predicted proteins | sample YelNatPaOPGAMG01_FD_67568 | JGI IMG/M metagenome (GOLD analysis project Ga0078972, IMG submission 67568) | Hot spring thermophilic microbial communities from Obsidian Pool, Yellowstone National Park, USA - OP-RAMG-01 (SPADES assembly) (version 2) | ecosystem: Environmental > Aquatic > Thermal...
ACACAGAACACTGACTTTGCATCATTTTTTGTTCCACATCGATGACATACGATAGTTTTTGCCATGCTGAGAACTATATCTTTAAGAGATTATATAAATTTTTTTCACAACCTATATATACACCAAGCATAATTATGGGTAGATGGAGGAGTTCATATGAAAGGAACGCGCATCGTTTTATGTGCTCTTGCATTGAGCATGATTTTAGTGCTGACACCAACAGCGACTGCAGACCCATGGACCGCTGGACAGACCTGGGCATACAAGTGGGAAAAGGACTACAGCCAATCTGGCAGTATCGGACTGAACAATGCCACAATATCAGGTAGCTATGCAGGTAAGGCAGTGTACGCCTACTATGTGGAATATGCAGGAATGGAAAACGAATACTACCGGTTTAATTTTACAGGTGTACACTACAGCTGGGCAAATCTTGATGTCTCATTCACATCTACATCTGAAAACCAAACTGCACAGGGAAGCTTGAAATTACAGCAGAAGACAATCTGGGTTGAATTCTATGGATATTTCTACATGAAGGAGAAGAACATTTCCACATTCTCTGAAGAGCATTCAGTGTATGCAGTTTATAAACTGGATTATACCGTGTATTCAAAGGCAGATGTAGAATACAATGCAGAGATGCATGCAAGAAGCGGGGATAACAACAGATTTGATGCAACCGCAAACGCAAAGGGCAGATTTAACATCTCAGTGGTTGAGGAATTTGAGGATGGACTACCATTTATTCCCATAGATGCCGGTAGCTATACATACTGGGGTTCTACGGAGTGCAACTATACTGCACATGCAAATGCCAATATAAATGGAAAGTGGAATCTAAGTGCACTGGTGAACGGGACCACATTCTCTCTGGGTGGCGTCACGGATATAAATGTGAACAAGGACTACTCTGGCACCACCTCAATATGGTATACATTCAGTGTATCCGGCAACCGGGTTACAAGGGCAGGGCTTATTGCGAATATCGGTACCAAGGTACTTGACAGAGTTGGATGCCATGGCTGGAATGGTGCACTCACACCGACACTCACCCGCGGAGACCCGGAGATGGAGGGCTACGCTGGAGACATGGGCTCAAGCACAGATGCCACATATGACCCGAGCAGTAGCTACTACAAATCCGAAAGCAACAGTGACTACGGTAATGCTCAGCAAACTGACAAGAACACCGTGAGCCAGATAATTGCAAATCCCGCAGCAACATATGGCTCATACTCTGCACCTTCAACAACAGAGACGCAAACCGGTGCAATGCTCCTGATGCTGCTCATTGCAGGCGTTGTAATAATTCTCGTGGTTGTCGTAGTTGTTGTGGCAATTGTGCTCAGACGCAAAAAGACACCGCCAGCACAGTCCGTGCCACCTGCACAGGGGTATCAGGAACAAGCACCGCAGTATCCACCACAGTACCCACAAAATCCTGCACCACAACCACAGCAGCCAGTACAGCCATATCCCCAGCAACCGCCGCAAAACCAGCCACCACAACCCCCAACATACTAATTTTTTTTAATTTTTGTTATCTTTACATTCTTTACAAATATTTTTCCCATTTTGACATGAACTTTGCTCTGATTTTTAAGACGATAAAAAGAATCAGCATTCCGATGAGTATGCCAAGCAGGACGCCAGAAGCATCTGCCACTGCGTCTTTCCAGTCCGCAGTTCTGCCTGGAACAAAGCTCTGGTGATATTCATCAGTGAGTCCATAGAGTGTTCCTGAGAACCATGCAAGGTTTAATGCAAATTGTCTGTACAATCTGCCAGGAATATAAAACCCGAAGTATAGCAGGACTCCGAACCCGATATACAGGAAGAAGTGCAGGTAGTCTGGCGTATATCTCTGTGGCTGTCCTGTAGGTACAATTACGGTATTGGTCACGGTATCATTTATTACCTGATATGTGGTCTGAATGGGTTGCGGCTGTGCCTGCATTGGTGCAGAGGAGAGTTGAAAGATGAGGGTTGCATATATGAAGATAGAAATCCAGATGCCTGCGGTCAGTGCCTTTTTCCATGTGATTACATACATTGTTCTTACAATTGCGTTTCAGGATAAAAACATTGCTGTTTGATGCCCGCTCATTATCATATTTGATAACCGAATAATGAGGTATATATTGCAAGAGGTAGATTTTTTAAATGAGGTGATAAAGATGCCCGCAGACCTTGACTACATAGTCATCATAAATCCTGAAATTACAGATGTGCTATTCCATGTTATCGTCTCATTTATCCTTGCACTCATCGTTAATGTGCGCTTCAGACGCCATAAGTATCTCTGGTATATCCTCAGTGCAATCGGGATAAATGGATTTATTGATGCAGACCACCTGATTGCTCCGTATTTTGGCGGGGTGAATATATTCCATAACATGTTCGTGTTCGTTATATTCCCGCTCCTCGCCTACGGGCTTGCATTTGTTTATGCGAGAAAGCATGCGAAACCAGTACTGCCAGCAATTTTCGTCATGATATTTGCAATTACACTCTCCCATCTTTATCTTGACACGGTAAGTGGTACGCCTATATATCTCCAGTATCCGCTTTCAACCACAAAGTACATATTCAATCCCGGGATAAGTGTTGCCACTGGCTTTGTTTTGCTCCGCACGCAGGAATGTGGTTTGATACTGCTTGCGATAATTGGACTCGCACTGAATAGAGTTGCAGCATATCACCAGGGTGCAGGAGCTGAGGAAATCGTGATTGAGCCAGAAACAAAGATGCTTGATGTGAAAGCGCTCAAAAAAGTAAGGGATAGAAAGATGGCAAGAATTCTGTACCTGCTTGCAAAAAGGCCATTTGCACCACATGAAATCACGAGAATCACAGGTATTCCACTAACCGAGGTATATGTGTGCATTCACACGCTCAAATCACTGGGTCTCGTGGAACTGCGCGGTGTGCGATACTTTAACGGAACAAGAATTCAGTTTTATGAGGCAAGAGCTGGTAGTGTGTATGCGACAAATAACGCAGTGTATATAACTGCAGAATAATTTTACACCTTTGAGCCACAGTACTTACAAAATTTGCTCTCACGGTCGAGCTTTGCACCACATTGCGAGCAGTACAATGCTGATTGAGATTGTTCCATTTGCTGTCTGTTTTCCGTCATTGCCACCTGCTGTTCTGGCGTGGGGAGAACAGGTGCAACAATATTTTTATCAGGTGAATCTGCAACAAGTGTCATATATTCCCAGAATGCACGCATGAGGTTGTTTGCATCGTTTTCATACTCAAAGTAACTTACTGCTCCAACTGCAACAGCAACCGGGAAAAGCAGGACTGCACCAATTGCACCTGCAACTGCGCCCGTCTCTGTGATTTCAGCACTGAATGTGAGGTCGATAAGCACATTATTTCCGTTTCCAGCCATACTTACGAAAATCTTTCTTTGCAATCCAAGGCGTGGCGTGAAGTGTTCACCGCGATATGCATACTCGGTAAGAGGTATTATATTAAATAACTGGTTACGCCAGAATTCCATGCTCTTTGCATGCAACTTTTTGATATCCACGCCCTGAAAATTGCGCTGCTCCCTTTTCTCAAGCATGACAATCATTATATCGAGAGATATACTTATATATTTGCCTGAGTATTATGCCATATGGTGAGATTATGACGAAAAGGAAGATGTTGATGGTGGGAATAGTAATGTGCGCACTCGTTTTGACAGTGGTGCCAAATGTGTCTGGAAGCGGTTTTTCCAGCGTCACAATAAACACGGACAAGACCACTTATTTTGCAGGCGAAACGATGCATGTGACAATTACGGGTACAGATTCTGACACGAACCCAAATGATAACTATATTGATATATACATATATGTGATAGGAAACGCAAGCTACAGCTTGATTTATATGAACGAAGGTGTGCGTGTGCCACACACCTGGGGAGGCAATGTGGATATTCCCGGCGATGTTTCTGGTACTGGCTGGATTTATGTACTGGATTCGAACAAATCCACAACACTGGGCACATACACATTCACGGTGCTTGGTGGTGGTGCAGTCAGCGGGGCACTCACGCTCCAGCCAAGCATGTACACACACACTCTGACCTTTGTGCCTGGCGAAACGCTCCACATTACAGTGCATGACTGCGTACCGCTTGGCAATTACACACTCAAAATCATGCTGGGAACCAACATAAAATATGAGGTGAACATCACGGTGGATGCTGATGGAAACTACTTCCTGAATTACACAATCCCGGAAAGTGCACCGGACTCACCAAGACCTGATGGAACAAGGTACAGCGTAGAATTGTACAACGGCACAATCCGTGTGGACAGAATCAGGTACGATGTAAAACTCTATGATATTTATGCTGCGTCTTCAAGATATGCATATATCCCTGGTGAGACAATAAACATAAATTACGGTATTTTCTATCTCAAAAATCACACACTGGTCTCTGATGAACTCTATGGCACATGGTATGTAATAACACCTTCAGGTACGCTTTTGCAGAACAGTACGCAATTCCGTGCTCAAGCGGGCGTGCTCTCATTTAAGCTGGGAAGTGCTGCAGACCTGGGATATTATACTGTTTACATTTATTACAACGATTCTGCCACAGCTACCGAGCCAGATAGATGGGATATGTACACTATGATGTTCTACTGCGGAAATCTTGGTGTTTACATCTACGCACCAACTAACGGTGCGATTGTGATGGCTGGTAGCACACTTTCAGTTGACCTCAAAACATATGTATCAAAGAGTGGATTGGATATCGGAAATCTGCCAGAATGCGACATTCGGCTGAACATTCTGAATGGTGCTCAGACACTGTACTCCGGTACTTTCGTATCAGATTTCAATGGATATATGAGCTTCAGGTGGCAGATTCCAGCTACAATTTCAGAAGGCACGAATTTAGAAATAAACATCACAGTTTCAAAGATGGATTCCACGATTTCTAAATCCGTTTCAGTCATTGTGTCAAAACCAGTATCTCTAGGCATCACTGCAAATCTGATTTTTGACCGTGCAGCCTATCTTACTGGTGAAAATGTAACCCTGCATGTGGAAGCAACATATAAAGATGGAACTTCTGGTAACTTCTCCTACATATATATGGTGTTCCGTGACTCAGCAGAGACCCAGCTGCTTGCAATGCAATCTGCAAATAATCCGGATTTCACATATGCAACACCTAACAATTTCCATGGAGATCTCTGGTTTGTAGTTTATATTTCAGACAACTATGGAAATTCAACAGAGGCAAAGAGCAGCGTTGAGGTTGAATATGCTAAAGTACTGATTTCTGCGGATAAGACGATATACAAAGCAGGGGAGACGCTTACATTTAACTATGAAATCGTGTCGAAGATTATGAAAAACCCGGAGTGCTTTGCTGAGATATGGGATAGTGCTGGTAAGGTAATTAAGAATATGCCCATCGCAAATGGAACATTTGAATTTACAATCCCGGATAACCCCGAGACGGGATATACCATTTATGTGTTTGCCCAGGAGAACGGTGTAATTGTCAGCAACTATGTATCTATTTCTGAACTCAGTGGATACGATTTCAAGATATCACTTCGTGCATCCGCATACACCACGAATGTATATAAACCAGGTGAAACGGTGTTTATTACCTATACACTCAAGCCAATCGGGAACGCACCAGTACCGCATTCAATCAAGTTAGAAGTGTATCTATACGCATCTGGAGCAAACGAGAAGGTAATTGAAACACAGGAGTTGAGCGGCACGATTTCTTACACGCTACCCTCCGATTTGCCAGAGGGTACATATATTCTGATGACGGTATGCCATGTCGGTTCATCCAGTTCTGAAATCTACAATGCCTGGTCTGTGGTGAGCGTCAACCCGAATCCATCTGGTGCAGATTTGAATGTTGGTGGCATGCGTGCAATGGACCTATCACTCCTTATTCTGTTCATAATCGCCCTCGTGGTTGCGATGTTACTGTTCTTCATTGTCTACAGAAAACTCAAGGACATGCAACTGCTGATGGGAGCACAGGGGAAAGGTGGTTCTCAAGGTCAGCAGCAAACACCGCAGGTAGCGACTGCCCCAGTGCAGAAGAGCACACAACCACAGATGCCAGGTCCTGCTCAACCCAGACCCCCGCAACAGCCAGCACCACCAGCAAATCCACCAAAGTGGTAATTCACCACCCAAACTTCAAAATTTTTTAAACAATTTTTTTAATTGACCCGATGAAATCCTTACGAAATCTATATCTATAAAAACCGCTTTACATGGGCGGTGAAAAAATGGATATAGAAAATGTTAAAGCAGGTGCGCAATCTCACGAAGAAAAAATCGTAAAATTTCTCAGGGACATAATTGCCATACCCAGTTTGCCAACTGAAGAAGGCATGGTGATTGAAAGAATCCGTCAGGAAATGCAGGCGGTGGGTTTTGATGATGTATTTATTGACCACATGGGCAGTGTTGTAGGAAGAATTGGAAATGGAAAAACAAAAATACTGTTCGACTCACACATTGATACCGTTGGTATCGGAGACCCGAATGCATGGAAATTCGACCCATTTAAAGGCAAGATTGAAAACGGAATTGTCTATGGAAGGGGCGCATCCGACAATAAGGCAGCAATTGCATGCATGGTGTATGCGGGTAAGCTTATTAAAGAACTCGGGCTTGAGTCAGATTTTACATACTACGCTGCGGGCATCGTTCAGGAAGAAGATTGTGATGGACTTGCAGTGCGTTCTCTCATCGAAGATTACGGTTTGAAGGTGGATTATGTGGTGCTGGGCGAGTGCACGAATTTAGATATATACCGTGGACACCGTGGGCGCCTTGAAATGAAGGTAATCATGAAAGGGAAATCATGCCATGCAAGTGCACCTGAGCGTGGAATAAATGCAGTATACAAAATGGCACCACTGGTTCGAGATATTGAGAAGCTAAATTCCAAGCTCAAAAAAGATAGATTTCTGGGCAAGGGCAGTATTGCGGTTACACAAATCGCATGTAAAACACCATCTCTGAATGCGGTGCCTGATGAATGCAGTATCTATTTAGACCGGCGCCTTACATTCGGTGAGGATAAAGAACTGGCCGTTTCTCAGATTCGAAATTTGAAATCATTCGGTGATGCCCGGATTGAGATACCCATTTATGAACGCCCCAGTTATAGAAATTACAAAAAAGTTGTGGAAAAGTACTTCCCTGCATGGGCACTGGATGAGAAACATGAACTTGTCCAGAAGGGTGTAGATGCCGCAAAACTGGTTCTGGGTAAAGACCCGGCAATTTCAAAGTGGGTATTTGGCACAGACGGATGTTACACGATGGGCATAGCACACATACCCACAATTGGATTCGGACCTGGCAGGGAAGAACATTCACACAGTGTGGAAGACCAGGTTCCTGTTGAGCACCTGGTAAAAAGCACTGCGTTTTATGCAACTTTGCCAGCCCTGTTAATGAGGTGATAAAAATGAAGACACTATTTAGAGGAAAGCACTTTATAACGGACCAGGAATGGGATGTTGAGGAGTTAGAGACCGTGTTTGAGGTAGCAAAATATCTCAAAACAAAGTTTGCACTGGGCGAGGAACATCGACTACTGCAGGACAAGACGCTTTTCATGATATGGTTTGATAAGTCAACCAGAACCAGAAACTCCTTCGAAGCTGCAATGACACAGCTTGGCGGACATGCACACGACCTGCCATCTGAGCGTCTCCAGATAAGTCATGGCGAAAGCGCCCAGGACACTGCAGAGGTGTTGAGCAGGTATGGACACGGAATTGCAATAAGGCACTGTCTCTACGGTGAAGGGAACAGGTACATTCGGGAAGTTGCAAAGCACTCGAAAATTCCAGTCATCAACATGCAGTGCGATGTGTATCATCCGTGCCAGGTGATGGCTGACCTGTTCACATTGAAGGAAAAGATGCGGAAAATCGAGGGAAAGAAATTTGTGGTTTCATGGGCATATGCACCAAGCTATATGAAACCCATGTCCGTGCCCCAGTCACTCATTCTTCTCATGCCCAGATTCGGGTTTGATGTTACACTTGCACATCCACCAGAGTTCAAATTAATGCCTGAGATTGTTGAGCAGGCAAAGAAAAATGCAGAGGATGCGGGTGTGCACTTTGAAATCACGAACAACATGAAAGAGGCGTTTGAGGGTGCAGATGTGGTATATCCAAAAAGCTGGGGATGCTTGCAGGTTACCCAGAACCCCGAGGAAAGCATGAAAATTGCAAAGAAATATACGGACTGGATTTGTAACGAGGACATGATGGCACTCACAAATAAGCATTCCTACTATATGCACTGTCTGCCAGCGGATAGGGGCTACGAAGTCACAGACGCAGTCATCGATGGTCCGCACTCGATCGTAAACGATGAGGCAGAGAACAGATTGCATGTGCAAAAGGCAATACTTGCATTAACAATGGGTGGTAGACCCTGAGCGCAATCACGGTTAAGTTCTTCGGGTATTTCAGGGAAATTACTGGCGTGACACTGATAAACCTCACTGGCAGTTACACCACGGTCGGAGATGTGCTAAATGCAGTGGTTGAGAAATACCCGGAAATAAGAGACAAAATATTTGAGGGCAAGAAACTGGTGCCATTTATCAAGGTGCTTCTAAATGGACTTGCAGTGGAAGTCCTGAATGGTCTGGACACCCCGGTGAAAACGGGTGATGCACTCGCAATATTTCCACCTGTTGGTGGCGGGTAAGCAGGGAAACAGCAACAATGCCTGTTTGGGAAAAACTTTTTCTAATCCTAGTATATCCGTGATTTATGGCAATTCCTTTTGTGGGCAGAGAGAAAGAACTGCGTGAATTTCGGAGTGCAATGGATGCGGTGAAGACAGGAAAAGGGCGCATGTACTTTATTACAGGACCTGTCGGCATTGGAAAAACGCGGCTCATCCAGGAAGTTTGCAACATGGCTGAGAAGGAGGGCTTTGAGATACTCTTTGGTAGATGTCTGGATGAGAAAGCAGTTCCATACTTACCACTCACCGAAGTGTTTGAAAAATATGCGAAAAAGACAGTTGCAGAATCATACACTCCACTTGCATTGATCGGTGGTGGTGCAGTAGAACAGGAAGTCGTGGAAGAAACCGGGATAAATGTATCTCGTGAGCGTACACGGGTTCTCGAAAACTATCTGAGAAAATTCAACGAGATTTCGCAGAAGGCACCGGTGCTGTTTGTCCTCGATGATGTTCAGTGGGCTGATTCCGGAACACTGTCGTTTATCCATTACTTATCTCGCGCAATATCTGACATGCGTATGCTTGCCCTATCAGCATACCCTGACGAATATCTGAAAGTTGCAGGAAATACGCCATTTACAGATACAATCCAGAATATAAACATTGAGCGCAATTGTATGTCTGTCACACTCTCTCCGCTCGGAGTAAATGATGTATCCATTATTTTAGGAGCAATACTGGGAACCTGGAAGTTGCCCAAGGAACTCGTAGCAGAGATTCATGAGAGAACTGGAGGCAACCCGCTATTTGTGGAGGAGGTTGGCAGGGCGATTCTCGAACAGGATTTGTTTGACATAAACAAACGCGATTTAAAGGTACGCATAGATGAAATCCAGTTGCCTACAACGGTAAAGAGCATTATTTCACAGCGCATTGCGAGGTTTGATGAGGACACAAAGAAAGTACTGCGGGCATGTGCAATATTCGGGAGAGTGTTTGAGTATGAGGCGGTAAAGAACACGGTTGATATCGAGGAGGATGTCCTGCTGGACATTATTGATAAACTCATTGCAACTGGCTACATTGAGCAAACATCTGGCAGGGAGGAAGTGTATAAGTTTGTGCACAATCCAGTATATGAGGTAATCTATACCGAGACCTCCGCACCCAGGCGCAGGTTGATGCACAAGAAGGCAGGCATGGAACTTGAAAAGTTGCACGGCAATGAAAAGAAGTACTTCTCGGAACTCGGCAGGCACTTTTTGCTAGGTGGCGAGATTCAGAAGGGCATTGAGTACAAGATAAAGGCAGGCGAGTATGCACTGGCAAATTACGCGACCGAGGAGTGTCACAGAAATATCATGGATGCTGAGCAGGTGCTTGAACAACTCAAGGATGAGAAACTCAGGAAGGAATACGCACTGAAGATTTATCGGATGCTAGGAGATTGCTATTCTATACTCTCCGAGTTTGACAAAGCGATATCCAGCTACACTCGTGCCCTTGATGCGGCAGAGGATAATAAAACAAAGGTATACCTCCTGGTGAAGTTGAGCTATCCCTACATGGAGAAAGGTGAGTTTGATAAATGCCTTGAAATCCTGGGAAAAGCGCTCAGCATGGTAAGTCCCGAGGATTATGTAATTCAGAGTGAAATACACAGAGATATGGGATGGGTGTATGAAAAGCGTGGAGAATATCCAATGGCAGTTGAGGAGTACCGCAAGGGAGTGGAGATGGCTGAGAAATCTGGCGATGAGATTGCGCTGGGTGAGGCGTATCATCGCCTGGGTACTGGCTTGTGGTTCATAGGGGACTTGAAAAAGGCGCGAGAGTACCTGGAAAAAGGACTTGAAATCAGAAAGAAGCACAATCTGAAAAAGGGTATTGCTGGCTCGTACAACAACATTGCAATCATTCTCAACGATATAGGTGAAATAGAGAAATCGCTGGAATACTATGGCATTGCGAAAAAAATCTATGAAGAAATTGGAGATTTATCCGGTGTTTCAACAATTTACAATAATGTTGCGGGTATTTATTCGCTGAAGGGCGAGGACGAGCAGGCACTCGAGTTCTACAAGAAAGACCTCGAAATATCTAAGAAAATTGGTGATAAATCCTCTGAAATGCTTGCTACCAGCAACATAGGCACAATATATCAGGACCTTGAGGACTACAATACTGCACTGGAATACTATACAAAATCAATACAGTTATCTCGGGAGCTTGGTGAGAAGCGGATGCTGGCAAGTACACTCAACAGTATGGCAACCACATATGCAGAAATGGGAAATCTTGAAAAAGCGATGGAGTTAATAAAAGAATCAATTGCGACTGCAGAAGAGACGAAGAGCAAGGAATTGATTGCGGGGGCTTACTCTGGCATGGCCGAAATTCTCCGCCTCTCGAAAAAATTTGAGGAGGCAGAGGAGTATTATAAAAAGGCGCTTGCAATCTATGCTGAGATTGAAAAGGTAGATAGTAAATTTTCCACACATGTGGAGATGGCAAAATTGTACATTGACTGGCAGAAGTACGATACAGCGCTCAAACTGCTGCAGGAGGCAAAGGAATTCTATACAAAGATTGGAGCAAAGGGAATGCTCAGAAAGGTAGAGAAGGAGCTTGCAAAGATCGAGAAGGCACAGGGGAAAAACATTTAAGTTAGTTGGGTATATGCATTAAAAGGTGGTTAACATGACAAAGGAAGAAGATTTCGAACGATTATGGGATAGTCCAAATTATGCTAAAGCACACAAGTTCAGAAACTGGGTGATGCAGAAGACGAAGGTTCGCGGAGTGGCACCCACAAAGGAAAACTGTAAGAGATACTACTGTGGTCAGATATAATGTAGCGAAATACTGGATGTGGTTTAAATGAGTGAGGAGATACAGGGATACGAGGAACTGATGACGAAGTACTACGGGGAAGAGTGTGTGACCGCAATGGTGCTTCTCAAGGTCGAGTCCAGAGAATTAGACAACACTGCAAACGAACTGATCAAGTTGAAGAATGTGGAAGATATTTTTCTTGTTACAGGAGACACTGATATCATATTCAAGGCAAAATTTGGAAATTATGGTGAGCTAAAGGAATTTGTTCACAAATTGGCAGATATACCTGGTTTGAAGGAAAGTAAGACACTTCTCGTGGTTACCACATATAAAGAAAACGGTAAACCCAAACCACTTTGAAACGGAGGTGGGAAATTGGACAAACAACAGAAATTAAACGAGGTTATAGAGTATCTATCTCAGATGGCGGATGATAATACGATTCCAAGAAACATAAGGCGCGGCGCAACTGCGGTGAAAGAAAGGTTAATGAAAGAAAATGAATCACTGGATGTACGCGTCGCAAGTGCTATATTTCAGCTTGATGAACTGGCAAATGAACCGAATGTGCCCATGCACGGAAGAACAATGATATGGAATATAATCGGGCATCTTGAATCCCTGCAAAAAGATGAATGAGGTACACGATGGATTTAACACCAAAGCTGGGTAGCGAAACTGTACAAACCCTGAAAACATTTATTGCGGACTACCTTTCTCAATCCGGTGCACAGGGATATGTGCTCGGGCTCAGCGGGGGCATCGATTCTGCAGTTGTGGCTAAATTGCTTGTAGAAGCGGTCGGTTCTGATAAGGTAGCTGTGTTGCTCATGCCCTCATCTACAACGCTGGATGAAGACATGAAGGATGCACAAAAGTTCGCAGAAGAATTGAATGTGGAAATTGCGCACATTGATATTGAGCCAGTGCTTGCATCATACAAGAAAGCCATGGAGATTGAGTTGAATCAGATGTCTGCAGGGAACCTCATGTCAAGGATAAGGATGTGCATTCTCTTCGCATTTGCAAATCAAAACAATCTGCTTGTTGCAGGCACTTCAAATAAAAGTGAACTGCTGACGGGCTACTATACAAAATACGGTGATGGTGCATCAGATATACTGCCAATTGGAGACCTGTATAAAACGCAGGTGCGCATGCTCGCAAATGAAATTCAAATACCTGCGAAAATAATTGCAAAGGTTCCGAGTGCTGGTTTCTGGGCAGGGCAAAGCGATGAGGAGGAACTGGGCATCACATATGAAGAACTGGATAAAATTCTATACGGGCTTGAAAATTGCTTATCAGCGCAGGAGATACACAGAATGACAGGCATCGAGATGGAAAAAATCACACGAGTTATCGAGCGTGTAGAACGCACATGGCATAAGCGCAGGTTGGGGATTATTCCGAAGGTTGGAATTAAAACAGTTGGAGTTGACTGGAGGGAATAAAATGTACGCAATTGGAATATGTGGAAGTCCGAAGAATAACGGGAACACCGCATTTCTCCTGAAATACACACTGGATGCGGTGGAGTGTGCAGAGCGCAAGTTCATCACGCTGGGTGATAAAAAAATTGAGCCATGCGACGGATGCAACAGGTGTCTCGTAGAGGAGAAGTGTGTGAAAGACGATGACATGCAGGCATTGTACGATGAATTGAGGAAGGCAGATATAATCATCCTCGGCGCACCCACATATTTCGGGGGTGTGCCTGCCAAACTGAAGGCGTTCATGGATAGAACACACTATCTCTACAACAACTCGGAACTGAAAGACAAGGTAGGTGCTGCAGTTGTCGTCATGGAGGCGGAGGCGGGAGACCTGGTTGTGTCAAGTATTGCTACCTTCTTTACCCAGCATGAGATGCTGTTTGCAGGTGGAATCGTGGGAATTGGTTCGAGCCAGAACGAGGTAAAGCGGGATTTGAAGGCGGTGAGAAATGCAATTGCGCTGGGCAAGCGGGCATGTGAGATTGCAAGATTCAGAAAAGTGAACCCATGAAGTACTGGGTTAACATTCTCCACATATACCAGCCACCCGTACAGGATGAATACTGGGTAAGACGGATTGCCCAGGAATGCTACATACCGCTATTCAGGGTCCTCTCAGAGAATCCAGATGTACATGTAACGCTGAACATCAGTGGAGTTTTGCTCCTGCACTTTTCCCGTCTGCAGATGAGTGAGATGTTCGAGTTGATTGATAGGACTAAAGCAACGGGAAATGTTGAGTTTACTGGCAGTGCAGCATATCACCCGATAATGCCCATGCTCACCGCAGAGGAGTGCATAAGACAGATTGAGAGCAACGAGCGCATCATGCGGGACACCGCAGGCATTCATTCAATGGCTGGCTTCTTTCTTCCTGAGATGTGCTACTCCCGTGCGGTTGCAGATGTGATTGCCCATAAGGGATACAGATGGGTTGTGCTGGACGAAATCGGGTGCAGGGATACATGTAGTGCTGCCCAGATTACAGGCACACCCCTCTATGCCATTTTCCGCTCCAGAGGTCTGAGCAATGCACTCAACACCTATGCAGTGCATGTGGATGACATTTTCAAAGCCAGAGATGCAGAAAGCCCCGTATGGATAACTGCTACAGATGGGGAGATTTACGGACACCATAAAAAGAATTTCTGGCAGCTATTCAATGAGATAAAGAATGCAGGGATAAAAACGCAGACCGTCAGTGAGTTTCTAAATGAGCGCAAGGTAGGGAATGCGGTGGATGTGAGAGCATGCTCCTGGGCTTCCACAGAGGAAGAACTCAGGGATGGGATTCCCTATGGAAGGTGGTACAACAGGTACAATGAACTGCATCAGATACAGTGGGCAATTACCGCAATCGCGAGAAAGCGGGTTAATGCGAGCGGAAATGAGGAGCCAAGGGAGATGCTGGATAGAGCACTGTTCAGCTGTCAGTATTACTGGGCAAATCCGGGCATTCTGTGGTATCCTGGCATGATCATGAAGGGGCTGGAACTCTGGGAAAAAATCTTCACGATGTGTGGTGGAATCAGGGAATTCAAATCACTGGCTAGCGTTCTGCGAAATCGTGTGGCATGGTATGAGCGTGCAATTTCTTCAGGTAATGTTAATTCTGGACGGTAGATTATTCTTTTTTGCATCGTCGTACTTTCTGAAGAATATGTAGAATGTGGTTATATAGAGCACATAAAATACTGCGGTGATGTAGAAGATTAATTCGAGATTCTGGCTTATCACATAGCCACCTACATAGTAGCCAGCAGACCATGTGGCATTCCATGCCAGCGTGTTCATAGCAGTAGCTGCTCCCCGCTCGTTTGCAGGAACTACACTCATTGTAAACGCATTTACAATTGGATTGGCAATGTTCATCAGCACACTGCGGATTATGTAGAATATCACTGCGATGAGGAATACATCCGTGTTCGGTATTGCAACCAGGACAACTATTGCAAGTGCCTGGGTGACAATTATTGCAAACACACTGCCCTTGCGTTCTGCAAGTAGTGGCATGATAAGCAGGGAGATGCCCATAATTACATTTGTAGCAAAGAAGGCAATACCCAAACTTGTGTATGAGGCATCAAACCGGATTTTGAAGTATATCTGGAACCATGGAATTGTAACACCCGCACCGAAACCGATGAGCATCTGTGTCAGTGCAAACTTGGATATCAATTTCCACGAACCTGGAATTAACATGCCCTTTCTTTCTGTAGGTGTTTGTTTAACATCCAGGAAAAAAATACTTGCAAGACGGAGAATCGTGAAGAAGAATGCAATTATGAATACAAACTGGAATCCTAGTATGATTGAGCCAAAAGATGTGTTTTTTATCAAATCGGGCATGACGCCACCAAGTGCAGTTCCGAGTGCATTTCCAATTTGATTCATCAACGCATTGGTTGTAAATACAAATTTCCTGTTATCTGAGTTTGAGTTTTCAGCGAGGAGTGCGGAGATGTTGGGCATCACAATTGAATTTCCAATACCTCCAAGTATGTTTGCGAAAATGAGGACTGGAAACGCAGGCAGAACATAGAGAAGAAGAAAAACAGAATTTAAACTTGCACCCAACAGCATGAGCTTTTTCTTATTGTACCTGTCTGTCAGATATCCGGCGGGAATCAGAAATATGGCAGTGGTTGCCATTGACACCGCACCTATCTCTCCGATTTCTACAGTGGTGTAGCCAAGTGCGTAGAGATAGAGCGATGCAGTGAAACCAAAGATTGACATTACAATTCCAACCACAAAACTGCCAAAAATCAGAATTTTTGTGTTTCGGTTGTAGTGTGTGAACCTGGCAATAAACTGTGGTGTTTGTTTCATTGTGTAACTGAGGAGTTTTGCCATATTTGAATGTTTGCATGTGTGTGCAAGTGTGCCAGGATTTTAGCTTCTTCGAGATAACCTTTTTCTAACGCAATCATATTTGTCTACGACCTTGGTTGATAATACATTACACCCGTGCATATAAAAAAGTTTTTAAGGGTAGCGTTGTATAGGTAACACGAAAATGAAAAAAGTATTACGGTGGCGAAAATGCACCACAAGTTCGTGATATTTCCGTTTGCAGCAATTGTTGGCCAGGACATGCTAAAAAAGGCATTGCTGATAAATGCAGTTGACCCGGGCATTGGTGGTGTTCTGATAAAGGGAGATAAGGGCACTGGTAAATCCACTGCTGTGCGTGCACTGGCAGACCTGCTTCCTGCGATACCCGTGGTTGAGGATTGTCCTTTCAACTGCCATCCTGAGAATTTGCGGTTGATGTGTAAATCCTGTCAGGAACGCTTTGAACGCAATGGGAAACTTCCAGCAATTGAGAGGAAGATGGAAATTGTTGATATGCCGTTATCTGCAACTGAAGACATGGTTGTGGGCACCATCGATATCAAACGAGCGCTTAAGGAAGGTATAAAGGCACTGGAGCCAGGAATTATGGCAAGAGCAAACAGGAACCTACTTTACATCGACGAGGTGAATTTGCTCGATGACCATCTTGTGAACATACTGCTGGATGCGGCAGCAATGGGTGTTAATATTGTGGAGCGTGAGGGAATCTCTGTTTACCATCCAGCACGATTCATACTCATTGGCACAATGAACCCGGAAGAGGGGGAATTGAGACCACAGATACTGGATCGTTTTGGTCTCTGCGTTGAGGTGCATGCGCTGGCTTCGAAAGATGAGCGGTTGAAGGTGATGGAGTACAGAAGGAGATTCGATGCAGACCCGTGGAAATTTGAGGAGGAGTTTAGCGGGGAACAGGAAAAACTGCGGAAGAAAATATTACTTGCCCAGCAAAATCTTCCACAGGTTGGAATTTCAGAGGAGATGCTGGCACACATTGTTGCAATCACAACGACGCTTGGCATCAAAACGCATCGTGCGGATATTGTGATGGAAAAGGCTGCGAAGGCAATTGCAGCACTGGGCGGCAGGGATTATGTAACTGAGGAAGATATCAAGGAGGCAGCAGTACTGGCACTCAGCCATAGAATGCGTCAGCAGCCGTTTGAGAAGGGTGGGGCGCTCAGCAAGGAGATGATTGAGAATATCATACATGGAAAACCAAAAGAAGAGGTCTCTGACTTTGAAAAAGATGGGAGAGTAAAGAAGGACATATTGAAACTGGATGCACAAGGCAGGGCACATGGAAGGGACTTCCCGAAGGCGGAGGATGCGCGGGGACTGTATGTGCGGGCAAGGGAAAGCGATAAACCAGGGAGTGTTGCAATTGATGCCACGCTTAGAAAGGCAATCAGAGAAACAGGAAAATTGGAGGTTCTGCCAGAGCACTTGATGGAGAAGGTAAGGATAAGCAAGGGAGAGGCGCTCTACATCCTCCTGCTCGATGCATCATCCTCGATGAGAATGGAAAGAAAGATAAGGTTTGCCAAAACGCTCGCATGGTATGTGCTTCAACAATCCTATGAAAGGAAAAACAAGGTCTCTCTTCTTGCCTTCAGGGGAGAGGATGTGCAGGTTCTGGCACCGCCAACATCGGATGTTCTCAGGATAGAAGAGGCACTGGAAAAAATTCCTACGGGAGGAAAGACACCACTCACTCCAGCCCTTTATAGAGCATTTGAGATTGCTAAAAAAGAGACCAGGGCGGTTCCCACGATTATATTAATTTCTGATGGCAGGGGAAATGTGTTTATAAGGAATAATCTGGAGGAGGACCTCGAATTTCTTTCCTCACTCGCTGGTGGAACGCATCTTCTGCTCGTTAATGCTGAGAGCAGGCACAGAAGCATTGGCCTCCTTGAGGATATTGCTGCACGATTTCATGCACCGCACTTTTATCTGGATGAGGTTTTGTGATGAAAAGGATACTTGCTCTTACCACGGTGGGCAATACCGCTCCGCTGAAGGAGGCGGTTGAGAGAATAAAAAGGGAATACGGGAACATCGTGGAAGTGACAAAGGTGTACCTGCATGAATACGATGCACCAGATACCCCGCTTGAAGCGGTTGAGAGGGCAATAGCCAGTGCGGACATCATTCTCGTGGACATACGCGGGGATGTGCGGATTGCAAGGGAACTGCCAGGAATGCTTGAGGGCAGGAATAAAACGGTCGTTGTGCTCGTTGCTGGAAGTCAGCATATATGGGCATGGACAAAGATGGGTAAATTTACTGGAGACAAAATCTTCAAGCCAGGGCGTGAGAAGGCATTCGATGTACATGCGTATGTCAGGGCTAAAAAGTTCTCAAATTTAACCAGGAAACTTGGCTACATATTGCCGTTTGGAATGTTAAAGGATATGCGCAACTGGGTTCTGGCGCAGCAGTATTACTCCGAGGGAGATGCTGAAAATCTCAAGCATCTGCTTCTATTCCTCCTGAAGCACTACGGTGGCGTTAAGGAGATAAAGCGTGTTCCAGCACCGAAGCAGGGACTGCCGTATGGTCTGTACATCCCAAAAGTGGGAGTGTGCAAGGACTTATCTGAGTACAAACGAAAAATAAGATTTGACCCTCAAAAGGCAAGCGTTGGCGTGTTGCTCTATGGTGGAATGCACTTTGAGGACACCAGGCCGGTAGCAGACGCACTCTACGAGCGATTCGGGAATGAACTCAACTTCATATTCGTGTTTTCCCAGGTTGAGTATAACCTCGAGGCGCTGAGAAAATATCTCAAGAACATCGACCTTTTCCTGAATTGCCAGTATTTCAGAATTCATGGTGGGCCCTATGGCGGTGAGCCAGAACCAACATATGAGCTAATGCAAACATGGAATGTGCCAGCCCTTATAGGTTTAAGAACTTACGACCTTGATGTTGAGAGATGGAGAACAAGTAATGAAGGGCTGGATGCGTTGCATACTGTCCTTGGAATCACACTACCAGAACTCGATGGATGCATCGAACCACTGCTTGTTGCTCTGCTGAAGGAGGAGGACGACCCGACACTCGGGAAGGTAAAATATGTGATAACCCTGGATGACAGGATTGCAAAGCTCGGGGAGCGCATTAAGAGATGGATTGCACTCAGAAAAAAGCCAAACAATGAAAAGAGGATTGCGATTATCACATACAACTATCCGCCAGGTGAGGAGAATCTGGCAAGTGCTGGTTACCTGGATGTGTTTGAAAGTTTGAGGGTATTTCTGGAAAAACTGAAGGGGCATGGATATAATGTGGAGATACCAGAAGGAAGTTTGAAAGACCTTTTCCTTTCCTCCGGACTTGTGAATAGCCCGAACTACATTCAGAAGTCAGGGATACGACTTGGTGTTGAGCAGTATGTGCAATGGTTTAAATCACTCCCAGCGACGGTGCAGAAGGATGTGATAAAACACTGGGGTGAACCTCCGGGCAATATAATGGTGGATGGAAGTGAAATATTGATTCCCGGCATAATTCTGGGCAATGCGTTCCTGGGCATCCAGCCATCAAGGGGTGTACATGAAGAGCCAGAGAAGGCGTATCACGACAGGAATTTACCACCGCACCATCAATATCTGGCATACTACTTTTTCCTAGAGAAGGTCTTCGGTGCTGACGCAGTGGTGCACTTTGGCATGCATGGCACGCTTGAGTTCATGAAGGGCAAGGAGGTTGCACTCTCATCTGCCTGTTTCCCGGACATTCTGATTGGTAACATGCCGCACATCTATTACTACTGGATAGGTAACACATCCGAGTCAACAATCGCTAAAAGGCGCTCCTGTGCACTCTGCATTTCACATGCATCTCCACCAATGAAAGCATCTGGTCTGTATGAAAAATACATTGTGCTGGAAGATTTACTGAACCAGTACGAGGAGAACAGGGATGAGAGAACACTGGATATTATCAGGGACACCGCAAGTGAACTCCATCTTCCACTGGAACCCGGGGAATTGAGAAGGGAACTGTACAGAATGAAACGGAGGTTGATTCCCTGCGGACTGCATGTGCTGGACAGGAAATTCACTGAAGAGGAGATTGTTGAGTACCTGCTGGGCGTCCTGCGGATTGACAGGGAATTTCCCTCAATTTTGAAACTGGTTTCGGAAAAATTCGGGTATCGCTGGGAGGAAATAAAGGACACAAAAACAGGTGATGCGGTAGAGGAAAAGGCAAGGAATGTAATACTGGAGATTGTTAAGGGCAAGATTCCGGCATGGCTCCCGGATGGATATGCTGAATTTGTGAAACACATTGTCGATAGTGTGCAGAAATCCGCAGAGGGTGATGCACTCTTATCTGCACTGGATGGGAAATATATTCTCCCGTCCCGTGGCGGAGACCCTGTGCGTGACCCGGATGTGTATCCGTCGGGTAGAGGAATGTATGCGTTTGACCCACGGCTTATTCCAACCGTCGCTGCAGAAATACGGGGGCAGAGGGCAGCGGAACTATTGCTCGCATCCTATCTAAAAAAATACGGACAATACCCAGAAACCGTGGGAATTGTCCTCTGGGGATTTGAAACAATGAAGACGGGTGGGGACACCATCACCACAATTCTTTCACTCCTGGGCGTGCGAATAAAACACGGGAAGAGTCCGTGGTTCAAGGAACTTGAGGTTGTACCGCTGGAGGAACTGAAAAGGCCGAGGATAGATGTTGCAATCACAATCTGTGGTATCTTCAGGGATACATTCAAAACGCACATTGATTTGTTAAACCGTGCAATAGCGATGGTTGCAAACCTCGATGAGCCAGCAGAAAAAAACTATGTGAGGAAGCATTTTCTGGCGATGCATGGGCAGCTGGGTGATGCGGCACTTGCAAGAATTTTCGGGCCATCGCCCGGTGAGTACGCTACATCAATGAGGACGCTGGTTGAGAGTGGTGCGTGGCAGGATGAGAATGACCTGGTTGCGAGTTATACTGAGAGCATGAGCTATGCCTACTTCGCAGGGAGAATTGAAAAGAATGAACAGGTGTTTACCAGTGTGCTAAAAACCATTGACATTGTGACACAGGAAAGGGACAACACCGAATATGAGGTAACAGACCTGGACCACTACTACGAATTTTTGGGCGGGCTGGCAAGAGCGGTGCAGGACAGGAAAGGACAGAAGACAGAAATTTCTGTGATTGATTCAACCGAGGAAGAGGTTACAGTTGAGGATTTAAAGGTTGCAATTGAGAGGGCAACGAGAACAAGGATTCTCAATCCTCGCTGGATAGAGGGAATGTTGAAGCATGAGTTCCATGGCGGAAAGAAAATAAAGGACCGTGTGGAAAATATTCTAGCATTTGCTGCAACAACCGGGAAGGTGGAGAACTGGGTGTTTGATGAGGTTGCAGAGCGTTTCATGTTCGATGAGGAACTGAGAAAGAAACTCCAGCAGAACAATCCCTATGCAGCGATGAAAATCGGTGAACTTCTGATAGAATCTGAAAGGCGGGGCTACTGGCAGGCAGAGAAGGAAAAACTGGAGCGGTTGCGTGCAATCGTGCTGGACATGGAAGGAGACATTGAGTGATAATAGTTGCAGGTGACTGACAAAAGCCAGCATGGAGTTTTTTAAAAATTGCATTTACATGAACAACGCCAGAACCCTGAATACAATTCCACCGAGCACGAGGGCAAAGCCAATCTCAAACACCGTTATTGCCAGTGCCTTCTTCCATCCCAGTTCCTTCCAGAGTGCTGCAATCGTTGCAATGCATGGCACATAGAACATCACCACGATTGTGAATACGAGCATCTGCACGGGCGTGAGCACTGAGGCGAAATTCGTGGTGCCCAGAAATGCAGCGAGCATTACAACAGTGAGTTCCTTTCTGAGTATCCCAAAGATGAGCGTGAACCCGACAACTGCAGGTAGCCCGAGCCACCAGACCACAACAGGCGATAGCGCACTGTTAACAATGCTGAGATACCCCAGGGAATTCAGGACAGCAATGATGACGCTACCAGCAATAATGATTGGCATGGCAATGATGAGAAAGTCCCTCACACGATGCCAGGATTGCTTGAGCACCACATGCATCTCCGGCTTGCGCAGTTCCGGGATTTCCATTATAAGTCCAGTGCCCGTACCTGGAAGGTACTTTGACGCAACCTTTCCAATCGCAAACACAATGATGATGTTGAGGAGATAAAGCAGGAGTGCCCAGTGTATTCCCATGAACACACCAACAACGCCCAGGATAACCACAGTTCTCGCCGAGCATGGAATGAGCGTGCTCAGGAAGGCAGCGAGTGTGCGTTCCCGCTCCGTTTCCATGATTCTGCACCCGATGCACGCAGGCACATTACACCCATAGCCCAGAATCAGGGGAATGAATGCCTTTCCATGCAATCCAATGCGGTGCATGAGCCCGTCCATGAGAAATGCAGCACGGGCAAGATAGCCAGAATCTTCAAGAATCGAAAGGAAGATGTAGAAGGGCAGCACAAATGGAATGACCACACTGAGTGCTCCGCCGATACCGCCAGCAATCAAGCCATCCCAGAGTATCTTTGCCAGTTCAGATGAGCCGAATGAGGTGAAATACACATTGCTCAGGTACTCAAACAGCATATCCATGCCCTCTGCAATCAGTGAGCCGATGTAGAATACACCAACAAAGATGCCAGAGAGCACAAGGATGAGAAATGCATAACCATACACACGGTGCGTTGTGAAGTAATCGAGTTTCTCAGCAATACCGTGCCTTGCTCTTCCCCGCTGCATCACACGGGTTGTGATGGATGCACAAAGCCCGAATCTTTCAGTTGCGAGCACGGTTTCAGCATTCTCTTTATGTATCTCAAATATCTCGTTTCTCAGAATCTGGGCGGCGGTTATGATGCGCCTGTCTATCTTTTCCGCAGTGCTCCATATCTGCATGTCATGCTCAAGCAACCTTATGGCAGTGAATCTTGGTGGATACGGTATCCCGTACCCTTCAATGAATTTAGCCAGTTTTTCAATTCTCTTTTCAATTTCATAGCCATACCTCAAGAATTTTCTTCTCTTTTTTCCGTGCTGTGCAATCTGGATGGCTGCACGCACAATCTCTGTAAGACCCTTTCCCTGCGTTGCAATTGCAGGAATCACAGGTACACCGAGTATCTCAGCCAGTTTCTTCACATCAATTACCGCACCACGCTTTGCCACAACATCCATCTGGTTGAGCACGAGCACAACATTGTCTGTGAGTTCGAGCAGCTGAAGTGTGAAGTACAGGTTGCGTTCAAGTGCGTTCGCATCCACCACATTCACAACAACATCTGGTTTCTCCTTCACGATAAACTCTCTTGTCACTTCCTCCTCAATTGAATATGTGGAAAAGGAGTAGATGCCAGGGAGGTCAACAATCTCAATTTTCCATCCTTCAAACTCAAGGTTTCCTGAGAAAATCTCCACCGTTTTGCCAGGCCAGTTGCCCACATGCTGATTCAGTCCTGTGAGTGCATTGAAAATCACACTCTTGCCCACATTCGCATTGCCAGCAAGTGCAATCTTCATCTTCTTATCTGGAGACATTATCCGCACCTCCTGTCTTTCTCACAAGAATGCCCTCAGCAAATCTTCTGCCGATGCACACCGTGGTGCCCCTGAGAGTCACCTCTACCGGGCCGCCAAACGGTGCAATTCGCTTCACCTCTACCTCGGTTTTCGGTGTAAATCCCAGGTCTGCCAGGCGTTTAAGTGCATTCTCTGAGCAACCGTATCCATGACCCCTGCCCATGCAAATTAAGTCAGTGTCAATTCTTACAATCACACCCTTCTCGCCCTCCTTCAGTGCAGATAGGGGTACAACACCACCCAGCTCCTTCAAGTGTTCTGAGAGTGCAAGAAACACCTTGTCCGACAGTGCATGTTCAAGCTTGCATGCCTCATCATGGATTTCCTCCTCATTGAGCCCGAGCATACGCAGGAATTCCTCAGCAACTCTGTGTCTATCCAGCACAGATTTTCCCACCGCTCTTCCACGCGCTGTGAGGTGCACATCTCCGTAAGGTTCATACTCAATGTATCCATCTCTACGGAGCTTTCGGAGCATTTCTGTAACGGATGCAGGCGTGATTTTGAGCTTCTTTGCAAGCGTAGTTGTGGTGCATTCCTCGCTGTTTTCCTCTGCTCTTCGAATTTCCTCGAGGTATTCCTCAACACGCTCTGATTCCTTCCGTTCTTCTGCGTTTTCTTTATCTGTCATCAGAGAAGATATAGTGCGCATGGTATATAAGTTTTAGGGTAACCTAAATGTGTGTCCAAGATGTGCGTTGGTAGCAGGAAAAGATTTATGTGTGCACAATTCATCGGGGTAGTGTGAAGCGGGCACTGTTGGTGTTTGGTCTCATTATTCTGCTACTTGTACCGCAAAGCACATCCGCAGGAACCTATCACAGCATTGTATGTGATGGAAATTTTGATGACTGGGCGATAGACGAGATGCTCGGTTACTCTGCAAATGCTCGCCTGTTTTTCACATTTGATGAGAACTACCTGTACTTCGGATTTGACCGTGGCTCAGCAGACAGCGATATGTTCATTGCGATTGATTCAATTCCTGGCGGTGTCAACATTTCCGTTGACTGGTATGGTGTGCACCACCTGCCCATCGAGGCGGATTACTATGTGTGCATAGAAAGTGAGGCATATGCCCATGTGCGGAGCTGGAATGGAACGCAATGGAAGGATGCATTTTCCCTTTTAGAATACGGTTACTTCTCCTCGCCAGATATAGAATTTAAAATCCCGAGGATGTTCATAGGCAACCCAGAACACATAAAATTCCTTGCATACGGGCAGTGGGAAGACGCAATTAATGTCTGGTGTGTATGGCCCACGAGAAATGTGGCGTTGAACAATGGTGCTCAGGAGTTCGGTTATTACTACGAGTACAACCTCACCGCAGGCATCTCGCCCGGGATTGACCAGCCAGGCAATCTTCCACCATGTGCAGTGCGTATCGACGGCTACAATGCGGAATGGACATCCGGGCTCAAAAATTATCATGTGATTGTTGATTCAAGTGAGGATTCTGCAGCGGATGTGAAAAATATCGTGGATAACGAGGTGCTAAAGCTCTACTATGCCTGGGACGAAAATTACCTCTACATCTCCTACGACTACATTACTGGCTACTGGGGCAGTGATACCCGGTATGACAATGGAACACTCCTGCTTATCGATGCCTCAACACCGCAATCTGACGGAACAAATACGCTTGCAAATCTCAATGTGTGGCCCAGAAATATTTCATTCAAGGGCTTCACATGCGAATTTATGTACGGGAAGTGGGACGACCTGCCAGGGTACTTCTATTATGTGCACAACTCGACATTTGCGGAGGATATCACATATCGCATACTCAAGGGTGAGACCGGTGGAGCAAAGGTAAACGGTGCAGTTGAGCTTGCAATTCCCTGGTTTGTGCTTTACGGAGAGAACTACAGCAGCATCTTCCCTGCGGTGAGCATAAAATTTGTGGTGTGCGTGGTAGGTGTTGATGGCACAAATGCAGCAGATACAATTCCAGACAATGCAGCAGTGCCGCAGGGAGACGCATATACCATGACAACCCTTGATTACTTTGCACGAATTGACAAGATTGATGACGAGGCGCCAGCAATCTCCGGTGTAAGAATTGAGAACATCACAAAGAGCAGTGCTGAGGTGCGCTGGAGCACAAATGAGCCCGCAACAACGCAGGTAATTTACGGGACCACAACGGAGTACGGGAATAGCACGGTGCTTGATGAGACGCTGACAACGGAGCATTATGTGAAGCTTACGAACCTCAGCGAGGGAACAAGGTACTACCTTAAGATAATTTCACGCGATGCTTCGAATAACACACGCAGTTATCCCTCAGCACTCAGCGAACTCGAGAAGTTCTATGTTGAAACGCTCAGTGAGAATCTCACAGGTGATACCACTCCGCAAACACATGAAACGCTGAGCCAGTATGAAATAATAAAAATTGCAGTTACCTCCTGCATAATTGTTATTGCGGTGTTTATACTGCTGAGGTTTGGTAGTGTATTACGGAGTTACTACCTGGCAAAAAAGAAGCGCGGGGGAAAGTACCTGCCAAGATACACGCGTATGGAGAGACAGTCAAAACTCGAGCAGATGTATGCAGAGAAGAAGATTTCTGAGCGGTTATACAGAGAATTGAAGGAAAAGATATGAAGGCATTTGTGAGAGCTGTGGGTATAGATGATGCTCCATTCAAATTCAGCCAGAAAAGTGTGGGCGTATTCTTTACAGTGATGCGTGCACCAAACTACATCGAGGGATTTATGCGCACCGAGATTGCGGTAGATGGAAATGATGCAACTGAACGAATTGTTGAGAAAATTTCGAGTTCAAGATTTTGTGAGCAGATTGATGTGATTTTTCTCGATGGTTGCACGCTGGGCGGTTTCAATATTGTGGATATCCACGCAGTGCATGAGCACACGGGCATTCCCGTGCTCACAATCACGAGGCGCAAGCCAGATATGGATGAAATAAGGAACACACTCCAGGCAAAATTTGCGGACTGGGAGGAGCGATTTCAGCGGATGACGCAGGAACTGCATGCGGTGAATGCGGTACGCAATCCCATCTATGTCGGGATTGCTGGCACAGATATCGAGACCGCAAAGGGATTTATAACCCGATTTACGGTGCAGGGCTCAGTTCCAGAGCCATTGCGTGTTGCGCACATGCTCGGTTCCCTGAGCGTGTTCGGAGAGAGCAGACGCGGGAGATGAAATGCCTCCATCACAAAGCGTACGCTTGAAAAATGTTTTAGATAATAAAATGCTACATGAGCTTCTTCTCGAAAACACCCTTTATTTTCTCATAACCTCCCTTTCCCGCATACAGTCCGAATTTGAGTTCCCTGCGTTCCTTCCCGCTCAGCTCAATTTCATAGTATGGCGAGAACGCAAATCCCTCAGCTACAATCTCCTTAATCACCTTCTTTATCTTCCCTGGCTCCCATGCAGCCCCGCACACAATTTCGTTTTTTGTATCAATGGCACATGCCCAGCACACACCAGAGCCATCTTCACCGCCGGAAATCTGACCCTCAATTACCTTCCCAGCATAATCAAACACATACCGGTGGCTCTCCGTAATACTCCGCTCCACCTCATCCGTAGGTAATGTGAAGCAAAACTCCTCTCTGAACCCGAATTCTCGCTTCCTCGTGGAATTATTTGTGATTGCCAGATGGAGCATGAGCACATCCTCATCCAGTTCATACCGCTTCTCAATTTTCAGTTTCTCATGCATCGCTGTAAAAATCACCGCATTCTCATCAGCATGCATCTTGCAATTTTCAAGCAGTGCATTCAAACCAATCCAGTCCGTGCAGCAGTTCCTCTTTGGTCTGGTGTAAATGCTCTCATCTGCCATGTACTGCTTCTCCTCCTCGAAACACTCAAAGAATCCTGTATTTACCACATTCCAGCCGTCATATAAATCCCACTCATATATGCGTCCAGCTCCGTCTATGTAAATCCGCTGGTTTTTCGTGGTGAATAGTACCTCAGCAACACCGTCATTGTTTCTGTCTTCTATCTCAATTCCTTCGTCCCAGCGGTTCCTGTCGAAAAGTATTATGTTACGGTAAATCAGCTGTCTGTGATAGGTCATTCTTCGGGCATACCAGTACGGGTCATTGCACTCCGCCCTGAGTATGTAGTCATTTATTTCCCCTGCCTCAAAGCACTCTCTGAGACGGTGGTACATGTCTCTAACGAGTGGATGTCTGGTCCAGTTATGGATGCTCCCGAAGCACCATTTCTCCATCTCAACATAGGTAACCTGTGGAAAGTGCGCAACGCCCTTTGAGCCCACCTGTGCGATGTAATCTTCCAGCCACACCGATTTTATTTCCTCATCTTTCTCAAGCTTGCTCAGAAACTCGTCAAGCCACTCACATGCATTTTCTGTGTGCGGCCATTCGCCCATTTTCTCTCCATCGTCCCCGAATGTAATCACTGCCCTGCCATCCGTGTTCTTGCTCACATTGTGCATGTATTTAAAAACCTTATCCACGGGCTCCCATGGAATTAGATACCGCATTTCCTTGTCAATCAGAAACACATTTACACGCTTTCCATTATGCTCAGCACTCCACACATAGTACTTTTCTTCCGCTGGAAACTGCGGGTTTCCCCGCTTTAGCACATGGTCATCAATCAGTACATTTTCAACCCCTGCCTCTGCCCAGACCTCTGCCTCCCATGGCTCCCAGGCACGCTCTGGCACCCAGGCGGAGCTCACACGCTGTCCAAATATTCTTTGCAGCATTTCCGTGTTCTTTTTTATGTGTGCAACTGCGTGACTCTTTGGAATTAATGGAATCAATGGCTGGTAGTACCCCGTGGTAATCAGATGTATCTGCCCGGTTTTTATGCCTTTTTGCACACGCTCAATTGTTTCCGTATGGTATTTTTCCAGATTTTCAAGTAACGAGCCAGTTATGTTGAGATTGAATTTTATGCTCGGATGCTTTGCGTAGGTGTCAAGCAATCGGTTATATGCCTTTTCAGTTGCTACATCAATCCACTTCTTCTCCTGCGTCACTGGCTGATGCAAATGCCATATCTGTACGAGATATATGCTCATAATTTCACTGAACGCACATTAGAACGGTGCTAAAAAATGTTTTCGTCAAGCACGGGATTCCAATATCCACACAAATCTCCGAGCTGAGAGCGATTTACATCTACAAAATGTTTATATCTGAATTAACTTTAACCTCAGATGACATGGCACAAGGGATGAAATACCTGGATGGTTTCGAGAGTTATATATCCGTAACAGAAGACCCTGTAAATGACTGCACTGCATTTGCACAACTTGCGGGAAACCGCAGAAAAATATGGTTTTCAGGTTTTTCAAGGGAACAATTATCCCCGAGAATCCAGAAGCTTTCAGATGTGAATGTGATATACTTTTCAGAGTCCACAGAATTCACGACAGAAGCACTCTGGCAATATATCCAGGAAAATATTATAAACTCAGAACAGGTGTGCATCATGTTCGATGACATTTCTCCGCTGCTCATCACGCACACATTTGAGAAATTCTCGATGAATCTGAAGGCAATTGCAGACCTTATCTCAGAACACGATTCAGTAATGCTGGTGTGCATCGATAAGCACAAGGTTCACAGAAGGCAGATTGCATTTCTCAAGACATTTCTCCAGCAGATTAAACTTCACCGCACCGCATTCTTTCCACCAGGAAGCAAGTGTGTGTGCCCCATCTGTGGTGCCATCATCGACTGCTTTGCCAGTAAGTGCAGTGATTGTGGTGTTGAAATTGTCGAGGATGTGGACACAATTCTCCAGAAACAATCAGATGACCAGCTCAGGATTGCACGCTCACAGTTGAAGCTCTATGGCCAAGAAGATGATGAATAATATCAGATAACACAACAGAACACGCTACAAATGCCTTTATATAACCCTATGAAATTATCCTCACTCAATGCCCGAGTTAAGAAAGGACTACATCACGGATTGCTGGGTTGTCATAGCCACCGAAAGAGCGCAGCGTCCATCCGATTTTAAAAAGGAGCCAGAGATACCAACCTCTCCAGAAAACTGCCCATTTTGTCCTGGTCATGAGCATATCACGCCACCAGAAATTCTTGCATATAGACCTGGAAACACTGCACCAAACACACCAGGATGGTGGGTTCGTGTTGTGCCGAATAAATATCCCGCACTCAGAGTTGAGGGTGATGTTAATCACCGCATAATCCAGATATATAACAAAATGAACGGTGTAGGCGCACATGAAGTAATAATCGAAAGTCCAGACCATAATGGCAGTATTGCTACAATGCCATTAAAACAGGTGGAGGAAATTGTGAATGCGTACAAGGACAGATACCTCGACCTGAAGCGAGATACGAGATTCAAATACATGCTCATATTCAAGAATCACGGCAGGGCATCTGGTGCATCGCTCTCACATCCACATTCACAGCTGATTGCTACACCCATGATTCCGAAGCACATAATGGAGGAACTGCGTGATGCCTACAACTACTATAGTTTCACGGGTGGCACCTGTATTTATGACGAAATTGTGTCCACAGAAATGGAGGAAAAGGTGCGTGTCGTGCTTGAAAACGAGTATTTTATCACACTTTCACCGTATGCACCAAGATTTCCATTTGAACTCTGGATAATTCCAAAGCGTCATGACCCATATTTTGAAGATATGGACGATACTGAGCGCAGACACCTTGCCATGATTTTGCAGGAAACACTTGCCAGATACAACAAACTGCTGGATAATCCGCCTTACAATTTCTACATTCATACATCGCCGTGTGATGGAAAGGATTACCGTTTCTATCACTGGCATCTTGAAATCACGCCCAGATTAACAAACCCTGCGGGATTTGAAAGAGGTACCGGGTTTTACATAAATCCCATGCCACCGGAAGAAGCAGCGCGATTTTTGAGAGAGGGAAAATAATCTACGGGAGATACTCCTTCTGGACTTCCAGCACTTCAGCACTGTTCTTGCATTGTGCATATCTTTCCAGGAGCTCGTAGTTCATCGATATGAAAACCTCCCCCCAGGTGTATATGGATAGCATTTTTTTCGCAAGGGCTTTCATTCCGATGATCCAGCATGCACTGGCAAGTGACTCTACCGTCGAAAGTATACAGGGCTTTCCGAAATGCACGGGATTTGCGGGCACCAGAAATGGGAGAATACGCTGGTTTTTAAACAACTCATGCACATGCTTCAGATTCTCCGGCATTGCACTGCTGCTCATAATCTTTTTCCATGAGCAATCCAGAGCTACAAGTTCGTGTTCAATACAAAGTTCCCTATCTGCGGGTGAAAACGCAGTGATTGCAAATGGCGTGAGAAGAATTCCCTCACTCCTGTGCATTCTGAATGCAGTCGCAAGTCCATGCCTGAGCATTTTTCTCGCAGTGCATTTCTTTGCATCGCACTCATCCATGCATATCACATGTATCTTTACTTCAGAGTTTCTCACCGTCTCCCACTACCCTGTCTTTTAATTCTACGCCTTCAGATATGTGCACATTGTGCCCGATTATGCACCGTTCTATGTGTGCACTGGTACCAATAACCACATTATCAAAAATAACTGCGTCAGTAATTTTTGCATTTTCACCGATAACGCAATTATTTCCAACACATGCGTATGGGCCCAGCGTAAAGTTCTTGCCACAGAGGTTCTTTCCCACTGCTACTGGTTCTAGCACAAAACCCTCAACTGCAGATTCGATATTTCCGAGGCCAAGTGAAAGCAGAAAACGATTTGTCTCCAGAAACTCCTTCGGCTTTCCACAGTCAATCCAGTATCCAGTGAATTTGAATCCATAGAGCCCTTCATGAAGCACTGAAGGAAAAACCATGCGTTCCAGCGAAACTTCACCATCCGGGATATAATCCACAATCTTTCTTTTGAAAATATATATGCCCGCATTAATCATTCGAGATGGTGCCTCCTCAAGCTTTGGTTTTTCTTTGAATTCCATAATTCTGTTGTTTTCGAGGCGTACAACCCCGTATGCCTCCGGGTTTTCAACTTCCCAGAGTGCAATTGTTCCGATGCCACCATGCTCCTGATGGAATCTCTCCATTTCCTTCAGATTTATCGATGCAAAATTGTCAGCATTGAACACAAAAAAATCCTCGCTTAGATACCCGCCCACATTTTTTATCGCTCCACCCGTGCCAAGTGGCTTATCCTCATTTATAACAACAATATCTCTGCCAGTATCGTGATGAGAAAAAAAATCCTTGATTTTATCTGCCATGTAGCTTACAGCCAGAACAACGGTACGCACATCCTGCGGTAGTGTATCTATCAGATGCAGGATCATTGGCTTATTAAGTACCGGTAGAAGGGGCTTTGGAGTGGTATATGTGAGCGGTCTGAGCCTGGTACCCAACCCACCTGCAAGAATAACCGCAGTTTGTGCCATGTACTCTCATTCGTTCTTTGGCATTATTGTTATGATATTATTGCCCCTCAGAATAATCGTACCCAGCTTGCGCACATTTCCCTGGTTATTTTCCTCAGTTTCTTCGAGCACCATATTCATATACTCATCGTATCCCACGAGCTTTCCTTCGATGATTCTATTGTCCTTTAGCAATAGAGCCACACGCTTGTTCATGGTTTTTTCCAGTATGTTTAGCGGCATCACCATGGTAATCACTACAACAACCCAAGTATATGTGAAATTTAAATGTTTTGGATGTCGCTCATTTTGGCAGTTTGCTCAACTCTCGCTCTACCTTTTTAAGCATCCCAGAACTGCCCATCTTCTCAAAAAATTCCCTTGCAATCTCGAGAAATTCTCGCGCCTCATCAAATTTTCCCCATGCCAGATACAAACGCCCGATGTCGAATTTACAGGTATTTATTCGTTCAACCCGCTGGGTCTCAAGGTAGAAGTCCAGTGCTTTTTCATAGTACATCTCTGCCTCATTGAAATTTCCGCTCAGCAACAGAACGCGTCCCATCGCAGAACATGCATCGCCCTCGTCCTCCTTGCTTCCCACTTCTTTTGCAGTTTCCAGTGCCTCATTAGCGAATTCTAACGCCTTCTTAATCTCACCAAGTTCTGCGTAAATAATTGCTATATTAGCGAGAGCCATCGTCAGCATCCGTTTCTCACCGATTTCTCTTGAAAGTTTTAGTGCGGAAGCATAGTGCGTAAGGGCGGGCTCAAGGTTCTCCATCTCCTGATATATCGAAGCCAGATTGTTTGTAGCAAGTATCTCCGAGGTCTTGTATCCTATGCGTCTGGAGAGTTCGATGTCCTTTGTGTAGAACGCAATTGCAGTTTCATACTGGCCTTTCAGGGCATAGATATCCGCAATGTTATTGTATATTGCACATAGACCAGATAACTCTCCGATCTCTGCATACAGTTTTTCCGCTTTTCTGAAATATTCGATGGCTTTTTCTATGTCTCCTGTATCGCTGTATAGAATTGCCAGATTGTTGTATGTGTCCGCAAGACCTTCCTTTATGTTGCGTTTTTCCCGTATACTCCGTGCTTTTTCCAGGTGCTTCATCGCCTTATTTATGTCTCCCAGACACCAGAAACCGGTACCCAATCTGTGGTGTGCTGTGGCAATTGCAGCCTCATCATCTGTGTTCTCACATATTTCTACCGCCTGTTTGTAGTACTCAATGGCACGGAGAAACGCGCCCTTCAGTTCATATGTCCAGCCCAGGAGTATCAGAATATCCGCTTTCAGCGCAAATTCATCCTCCTTTATATGCCCCAGTGCATCTAAAAGCAGGTTAACACTCTCAGTAAAATTGCCCTTTTTGGTATGTGGCATGCTCATCTTTATTTTTATTCTTGTTTTTTGTGTTTCATCCACGCTAAAATCCAGTGCCTTTTCATATGCCATTATTGCCTCATCATAATTTGATAGAATGTAATTACAATCGCCGAGCATTGCGTAAATTCTGTACGCATACTCAACCTTCATACTCTCGTCCTTGAGCTCTCCCAGAACTGCAACAGCATCCTGTAAGTTACTTATTGCGTCCTCCATTATATACCTGGAGAGTGCATACTCACCTGCGCGTATTTTGTATTTTATACCCTTTTCCAGTTCTCTTCCTCTAATGTAGTGGGTTCCAATCTCTGCATGGTATCTTTCCTCATTACCGTGCAATCGCTCCAGTTCTCTCCCTGCTTTCCCATGCATCAATCTTTTTCTTGGTATGGACAGCTCAGAATATATTACTTCATACACTGGATTGTGCACAAAACGGTAGCGTTCCTCAGCACCCTCCACCTCTTCGATAAATCCCATGCCAATCAAATTATCCAGAATGTCGAGCAATGTATCCTCATCAAGTTCAGCCAGTGCCTTTAATGGGGCATACTCAAACTCCCTGCCAAGTATGGCACATGCCCTGAGCACTTTCTTTGTATTTTCATCCAGTCGTGATACACGCATCGATACGATATTCTTGATGGTATCTGGCATCTGAATTTCTTCAACAGGAACCTTCAACTCATGTTTTTCCAGATCAAATACATCCTGCTCAAGTATTTCTCTCACAACCTCTATGACATAAAATGGATTACCTCCAGTTCTCTGATATATATTCTTAACGAGTTTCTCAGGAACTCGGTCAGTACCCAGCATTACTCGAAGTATTTGCACTACATGTTCCACACCAAACCGTGAGATTTCAATTGTCCTTGCGTTTCTCTCAATGTTGATATTTCGTATCGTGGTTGCAAATGGTGTTGCACCTTCTGTTTTCATGTACTCAGTAGGATATGTAACCACACAGAGCATGGAAATCGTGCTTATATTTCTCGAAAGATAGTGCAAGAAACTGAGGGTTCCTGCGTCTGCCCACTGCACATCGTCAAGTGCAAATACCACGGGCTGCTGCACGCTCATCTCCTCAAATTTCCGCATGTAGCGTTCTAACATCCTGGTACGTTCTCTTTCCGTGTTTCTCAGCTGCTCGTATTGAAATTCCCGGCTAGCTGCAAGTCCCAGCGGGATGTGCTGTTCCTCAATTTCCCCCATGTAGCGTTCAAGAACTTCATTCAATGGCAGGAATGGCACTGCTCCAGAGTCAATGCATCTCCCGAAAATAACCAGACACCCCTCCTGTTTTGCAATCTTGCAGAATTCCTCAATTATCCGTGTTTTACCCACACCAATCTCACCTGTAACAAAGTACATTTTTCCTTTGCCAGATTTTGCTGAAGCAAGTGCCTCACACAATTCTGCGACTTCATTTTGTCTATCTACAAATGGAATTTCCATGTATGGTCAATAACCAATGATTAGAAAAAGGTTATTCTATTCTACCTCTCGGGGCTATCGCCCGAGGGGGGCTAAAACGCCCCCCTTACGGTAACCCCCTGGGCTATCGCTCGGGGCTTTCGCCCTACGGTACCCACCTGGGCTATCGCCCAAAGTTTCCCACCAAGGGATATACCTTCGGTATATCCCGAATGCACATCCCAGTCAGGTAAACTGATAGTTCCATCTCTAACCCCCATGGCTTCGCCCACGCACATCCTATATCCCCGCCACAGGAAGCGACACGGAGCAGAAAACAATAAATACACACGCATCATTTTTATTGCATGTTGAGAATCGGAGTGCTTGCATCCGGGCGTGGCACAGATTTCCAGAGCATCATTGACGCACAAAAACGAAAATTCTTTGATGCAACGATTAGTGTGCTTGTCACAAATAACCCGGAGGCTTATGCAATTGAGCGGGCAAAGCAAAATGGAATTCCATGGCATGTGATTTCCCATAAAGGGAAAACGAGAGAGGAGCATGAGAGAGAAATCACTGCTGTGCTTGAACGCTACGGTGTTGAACTCGTTGTACTTGCAGGATATATGCGCACCTTCACTCCGTGGTTCATCAATCGCTGGAAAGACAGAATAATAAACATACATCCCGCACTGCTCCCGCTCTTCGGAGGCAAGGGCTACTACGGGCTCAAGGTGCATGAAGCGGTGCTTGCCAGCGGTATGAAAGTCACTGGTTGCACCGTGCACTTTGTTACGGAAGAGGTTGACCGTGGCCCTATCATTCTCCAGCGTTGTGTTGAGGTGCGCGAGGATGACACACCAGAGACGCTGGCTGAGCGGGTGCTTGAGAAGGAGCATGAAATACTGCCCCTTGCAATAAAATTGATTGGAGAAAATCGTGTGGAAATTGTGGGAAACAGGGTCAGGATTCGGTGGTGAGTGCATGAGGCAGGTACTGAAGGAGTTTGTGGTGAACACAGGGCATGAGATGGATGTAATTGATATTACTGACAGAATTGAAGCACTGCTTCACGAGACAGGCATGAAAAACGGAATTGTAAATGTATTTGTTCAGGGCTCTACCGCAGCAATCAGCACGATTGAGTACGAAGATGGCCTTGTGCGTGATTTGCACACTGCACTGGAACGCGTTGCACCGACAAATGCACATTATGCACATCATCTGAAATGGCATGATGACAACGGACGCTCACACATCCGTGCAACGCTGATTGGCCCGAGCATCACAGTTCCATTTCATGAGGGGCGCTTGCTCACAGGTACATGGCAGCAGGTTGTGCTGATTGAACTTGACACGCGTGGAAGGAGGAGAATTGTGTATGTCAGCATCACCGGAGATTGAGGAAGTTGTGCGTCATCTCTTGCGTGCAAAATCCATTGCAGTGCTTACTGGTGCAGGCATTTCTGCAGAAAGTGGAATCAGCACATTTCGCGGCAAGGACGGGTTGTGGGAGAAGTATGATGTTGAGAAGCTGGCAACACCCAGGGGCATGTACGCAAATCCCGTCTATTTCTGGGAATGGTTTGAGGAGCGGAGAAGGGAAATGATTAAGGCAAAACCGAATCCTGCACATCTAGCACTGGCTGAGATGGAGAAAATGTTTCCTGATTTCTGGGTAATTACACAGAACATCGACAGATTGCATCAGCGTGCAGGCAGCAAGCATGTGCTGGAATTGCATGGAAATGCGTTCACAATATACTGTACACGGGATGGGTATCGGATGGAGACCTACGAGCCATTGCCCGCAGTCCCTCCATTCTGTGCATGCGGGGCGGTGATGCGTCCGGATGTTGTGCTATTTGAGGAGATGCTGAACGAGGAGATTTTTGCTAAAGCGTTTGAAAAAGCCAGGAGTTGCGATGTGTTTTTCAGCATCGGCACTTCTGCAGTTGTTTATCCTGCTGCATATCTGCCGCTTGAGGCAAAACGGAACGGTGCATATCTTGTTGAAATAAATACAGATGAAACACCACTGTCCAGGCATGCAGATGTGGTTCTTTCTGGTAAGGCGGGGGAGATACTACAAAAAGTCATGGAACACATTCAAAAATAATAAATACTAATACCGCCATATACAGGTTAGAAAAAGAAAAAGGGGTGTCTATTTGACAGAGGATACGCAGGAGGCAAAAACATCCGAAAACTACGATACCTCAAGAATACACATTCTGGAGATTCAGAACACAAGATTAACTGAGGAACTGCGCAGAATTGAGAGCGAAAAGCGGTATCTTGAAAGCGAGATTGGACGGCTACAACGCGAGATAAGGCGTCTGAAGGTGGAGATTGACCGCCTTAGATTTCCACCCCTGATAATAGGCCAGATCCGTGATGTCCTGCCTGATGGTCGTGTGGTTGTCAAGAGTACTACGGGCCCTGATTTTGTTGTGAATGTGAGTGAGACAGTACTACCCGAGTCACTTAAAAGCGGTGCAAGGGTTGCACTGAATAAGCAAACACTGGCTGTGATGAGTGTGCTTCCGCCATCGCTTGACCCGATTGTGATGGGTGCAGAAATTATCGAAAAACCACAGGAGAGTTACGAGGATATCGGTGGATTAGACGAACAACTCAGAGAAGTCAGGGAAGCAATAGAGTATCCACTGCTCAAGCCCGAGCTCTACAAAAAGGTGGGAATTCAGCCCCCGAAGGGAGTGCTTCTGGTAGGCCCGCCGGGAACTGGTAAGACACTTATTGCAAAGGCGATTGCACATCACACGAATGCCACATTTATCCGCCTTGTTGGCTCTGAGCTTGTGCAGAAATATATTGGTGAGGGTGCAAGATTGGTAAGAGAACTCTTTGAAATGAGTAAGTTGAAGGCACCTTCTATCGTATTTATTGATGAACTCGATGCAATTGGTGCAAAGCGTCTGGATGTGTCCACATCTGGAGATAGAGAGGTGCAGCGCACGCTCATGCAGTTGCTCGCTGAAATGGATGGCTTTAACCCACTTTCAAATGTTAAGATTCTGGCTGCCACAAACAGACCAGATATTCTTGACGAGGCACTTTTAAGACCCGGCAGGTTTGACAGAATAATTACCGTGCCCATGCCAAATCTCGAGGCAAGAATTACAATCTTTAAAATACACATAAAACCCTTGAATCTGCAGGGCGACATTTCAGTGCAAGAACTGGCAGAAAAGACAGAAAATTGTACTGGTGCGGACATAAAGGCAATCTGTACCGAGGCAGGCATGTTTGCAATAAGGGAAGACCGTGAGTATGTAAAACCCGAGGATTTTGATAAGGCAATATCAAAGGTGCTTGGCAGAGCTGGTGTAAAACCAAAGACCACACCAGGAAATATGTTTCTATGATGCGGATGGTGAAACACTGCAGCTGAGGGATGTTGGTGAACGAAGCATAATAAAAAAGCTGGGTGAGATAATTGGTACTGACGCAATTGCAGATGATTGTGCACTCCTTGATATTGGAAAAAGTTATTTTGTACTGTTAACCACAGATACGGTTTCAAAAAGAACGCACATACCAGACGGTGCAACACCATGGCAGATCGGGTACTATGCCTGTGCAGTGAACCTGAGTGATATTGCTGCGAAGGGTGGCTTTCCAGTTGGACTCCTATTTGCCACATCGTATCCGCCGGATAGCGAACTTGAAGTTGTCCTTGAAATTACCAGGGGTCTGGCAGATTGCGCAAACATCTATGGGACCTCAGTAATTGGCGGTGATACGAAGGAAGGTTGTGACATCACAATCACAGGTATTGCGGTTGGAAAGGTAAAGAAGACCATGCTGATGCGGAGAAAAGGCGCGATGCCAGGTGATGTTCTGTATACAACGGGAACCGTGGGAAGAGGAGGCACCGCCATGGTAAAGTTGCTCAATAACACGGACACGCAAATCGCCACAAGGGAGCTGCTGGAGATTGAACCGAGAATCACGCTTGCTCGACAGATTGCAAGAACTGGATGTGTGACAAGTGCAATGGACACCTCTGACGGACTTGCATCAGCGCTCTACCAGCTTGCGGAAATAAATGATGTGGGATTCCAGGTTGAATGGGAGGAAAACAATTTTCCACTGTACAAAGATGCGGTGCGTGTTTCCAGGGCGTTTAATATTCCCCTGACAGATTTCATATTCTACGGCGGCGACTATGAAGTGGTATTCACGGTGAGAGGAGAAGTGCACCAGGAGTTTGAAAAAAAGTGCAGGAGATTGCATCTTCCAGTTACAAGAATAGGCACAGTTACGAATAAAAAAGGTGTGGTTCTTCTGAAGGATGGTAGAATTTCAAGCATTCCGAACTCCGGGTATGAACATTTCTCAGCTACGCATACATTACCGGTTCTTAAAAAATAATCAGTGGACCCAGCGGGATTTTCAGGTATATTGACATTGCAAAATACCATTTGAACCCGCGGCCTCTGCTTTGCGAAAGCAGCGATCTTCCGCTGATCTATGGGCCCACAATAAGAGCGTTACTGCGTGTATGTTTCGCCTTTTTCGTATGTGTTTTTTATGTGTGAAATGAGCAGGTCCCTGTTTTTTCTGAGGTGTGATTCAAACCAGACCTTGACAATATCTGCAAGAATCTGGTGAATTCTGTCCATATCTACCTTTGAAATCGGGGCGTCATAGAGTACATGTACATTGTAGATTCTCTTCCAGCCAGAGTATTTGTAGTAGCTCTCGCCTTCACAGTACTCAAAGGTACCCCTAAGATGTGTTACGCCCTTCTCATCAGTGTAATATGTGAATTTTATGCCGTCTCCCACCCTGCCCTGATATTGCGTTTTATCTACAAGCTGGAGTGTGCTGATCGTAGAAAAATCAAAATCGGGTTTGAGTTCCCAGTCATTCGGGTAATTCTTAAATGTGGCGTATAAATTGTGAGGTGGGTCCATCGTCACATGGATTCTACTCTCGTTGAATTTGTGCCAGATGCGCATGAAATCCTCAACGAGGGTGCGGTTCAAATCCAGTTTCAGTCGCTTCTCTTCACCACTCGTCTGTATCAACTCCTCTGTCTTTTTTGTGAGTTCCTCTTCCAGTTCCCGAAACCAGTCGTCCGGGCTTGTGCTTTTCTGCTCTGCTTTTACCATATTCCTCGACCCGAACACCCAATATAGTCCCCGCATATAAACCTTTTTTTTAATTCGTACCTAGCAACATGCGAATAAGAGGGACGAGCCATGCACCTGAAACAGGTTCAACTAGCATATCTATATCGTTTACCTCAAAAAACAAATAAACAAGGAGTGTATATCGGGGGTGTGGTGTTAATATGATTGTCATTGTAACTGTAGGCATGCCTGGTGCAGGCAAAGAGGAATTCCTGAATGTGGCTAAGAAATTTGGTTTCGTTCCCATACGGATGGGAGATATTGTCCGGGAAGAAACTCGAAAAATGTCACTGGCAGAGACACCAGAAAATGTGGCAAATGTTGCAGCACAGCGCAGAGAACAGCACGGGCTGGGATACTGGGCGACGCTCGTGGTGCCAAAGGTGACTGAAAAGAAGACAATCATCGATGGCACACGGGGTGATGCGGAGGTAAACATATTCCGCCATAATTTCGGTGATAAGCTGGTTACAATCGGAATTCATGCATCGCCAGATACAAGGTACTCCCGTATCATGGCACGGGCTCGTGGTGATGATGAGTACACACTTGAAAAGTGTATTCTCAGGGACCAGCGGGAATTGAAATGGGGGCTCGGCAGTGCGCTTGCAATGGTGGATTACATGCTGATAAATGAGGGCACACTTGAGGAATTCAGGCAAAACGCTGAGAAGCTGATAAAGAAAATTCTAGAGGAACACGGGTTGTGAGATATGACGCAGGAGAAAAACGCATTTCGTATACCGCTATTTAAACCCTGGCTTGGCAATGAGGAACTGGAGGAAATAAAATCAGTATTTGAGAGCGGATGGGTTGGACTGGGTCCCAAGACAACGGAATTTGAGAACGCACTCGGGCAATATCTCGGTGTGAAAAATGTTGTGGGCACGAATTCGTGCACCTCTGCACTGCATCTGGCACTTGAAATTCTGAATGTGCGGGGAAAGGAAGTGCTCCTGCCTGCGCTCACATTTGTATCTACTGCCCATGCGGTAATCCATGCGGGTGGAAAGCCAGTATGGGTCGATGTTGAGGAAGACACGCTCTGCATGGACCCTGAGGATTTAAACGAAAAAATCACAAAAAAGAGTGCGTGTGTAATACCAGTGCATTATGCGGGTCATCCTTGTGAGATGGACACAATATTGAAAATCGCACGGGATAATGACCTGGGTGTTGTAGAGGATGCTGCTCAGGCAATGGGTGCAGAATACAGGCATGTGAAAATCGGTGCACTGGACTCTGATTTGACATGCTTCAGCTTCCATGCTACAAAGAACATCACCACTGGTGAAGGCGGTGCCATAACCACAAACTCGGAGACGCTTGCAAGGCGCCTGCGTAAACTCAGGTTTCTGGGTGCGGATCGTGATACATGGACCAGATTGAAGGAAGCACGTGAGAGATACTGGCATTTTGTTTGTGAGAGCGTGGGATACAAGTACTACATGAACGATGTAACTGCTGCAATTGGAATTGCCCAGCTCCGAAAGATTGATAAAATTCTGGAGAGGAAAAGATACCTGTTCAGCCGATATTCTGAGATGCTCGCTAAAATTCCCGATGTGGAGATTCCAGTTGTGCGGAATGGGGTGCTACCGAGTGCCTATGCATATGTGATTAAATGTGAAAATCGAGATGCACTGATGGAGTACCTCGGTGCGTGCGGCATCACTACTGGCGTGCATTATATGCCCGTGCACATGCATCCGCCATATAGAAAATACAGGAAAAAACTGCCTGTCACTGAAGAAATCTGGCATAAAATCCTCACAATTCCGCTGTACTATGAATTGAAGGACGCAGAACAGGACTATATCGTTGAGAAAATTCATGAATTTTACAAGAAGTGATGGTTTGTGCCTCTGTCCTGGAAGGAGTGCCATAGGTGCTGTCGATAAATACAAAGTCCGGATATGTGGAGGGGTCCAGGGGATTGTCAGGTACTGCCACATAGCTATCGTTGTTCCCTGCGTGCAATTCAAACCCAAAACCAACTTTTGAATCCTTCGGAATAAACCTGGTGAGGTTAAATTGTATTTCCACAATGTGGCCTTTCACCGGGTCGATTGTATAATTAACAGGTTCTTCTGGGTGTGGTTCAGGCCAACCAAGAGTCCTGAATGCTGGTGTAAGAAAACCTCGCTCCTCATAATCATTATAAATCATCAACACAAATAATTTTGTGGCATTGTACTTAAACGCCAGTTCTAACCTGAAAGTGCCATTTACAAGTTTCTGCTCCTGTGCAGTCCAGGTATATACATAATGTGCAGTATCGTTCCACTCACCAGGTG
>Ga0078972_1004002_pt1 | contig 42187 bp, 40 predicted proteins | sample YelNatPaOPGAMG01_FD_67568 | JGI IMG/M metagenome (GOLD analysis project Ga0078972, IMG submission 67568) | Hot spring thermophilic microbial communities from Obsidian Pool, Yellowstone National Park, USA - OP-RAMG-01 (SPADES assembly) (version 2) | ecosystem: Environmental > Aquatic > Thermal...
CCCCGCCGGGGTCCGACGCTTTTGTCCTCAGCGGAAACAAGAGCTGGTCTTGAGAGTTGCCGTAGATAAGTTCGTTAAGCTATATAATCAGGAGTGGCGCATTGAGAGGCTGGGATTTCTCAGCCCAAAACAGGCACGGGAAAACTACTTGTCAGGATTGGCAAAATGCGCTTAACTTTTGGCAAAGGGGAAAAGTGGACAAAATGCGCTTAAATAGTGTCCAAGAAAATGGGTGCGGTACACGTATACCAGACATGGTCGCTGGAAAACCGTAGCATATTGATAACATAAATATTATATTTGAAAGGATATTACTATGAGATTAAATAGTTTTCATAGATCATTTCTTTTACTGATAGTAATTCCCATTACCTTTTTATTAATATATTTAAGAACGAATTATAGAGCAAAGTTATATCGCCTTTCAAATACCTTATCAATTATAATTAAATTGGAGGGAAGTTCAATGATAAATAAAAATGGTGAAAATAAAAACCTTTCTTCATTAGGCTCTGATACAAATATTTATCCGAGAGAGGCGTGCACTCCCTTAAAGGATGATTATAATATAAAAGGCGTTAATCTCTTTGCAGATTATCTAAAAATTGTTGAAAATAGAATAATTTTAGATGATCCAAATTTAGCAAAATATCTTGACATTTTCCGCACTAACATTAAAATCTCTAAAACTAGTGATTCTGAATTTAAGATTACTGATGGATGGGGGGGGCAAATGTATATTGAAAATCGTCTTTTGAAAGAGAAACGTGTGCTTATTATTTCTCCTGGGAAAAATAAGAGACTCCATTTCGCCGAAGATTTAAAAATTCCCATTGAAAAATATATTAAGGAATTGAACAGATGCTTTTTGAAAAATGATATGAAAATGGATGTTAAAAAAGGAAAGCTTAAATATTTAAATAATCTAGTTGATGATGATATTGTATTATTTGCTGAACCAGCGCCAAAATATGGAAATAAAAATATTGTATATGGATATATGAATGAGTATGCATATATAGTCACGGATAACTGCGAATGAGTTATAAATGTGAGTTGCCACAGATTTTTTTGGACACGGAATTGGGTTAAATTGGAGAATAAGGAGGTAGGTAGCATGAACAAGGAAGATAGGGCTCAGGGAGCAGGCCGCGCAACGGAGCGAGCGAAGTTGCGCCCCGCGCCGAAGGCGCACGACCCGCAAGGCTCTGTCCTTTGACCCCGCCGGGGTCCGACGCTTTTGTCCTCAGCGGAAACAAGAGCTGGTCTTGAGAGTTGCCGTAGATAAGTTCGTTAAGCTATATAATCAGGAGTGGCGCATTGAGAGGCTGGGATTTCTCTGCCCAAAACAGGCACGGGAAAACTACTTGACAGGATTGGCAAAATGTGCTAGTCCTTTAGAAAGGATGAAAAAATGCGCTTAAATAGTGTCCAAGAAATTGGGTGCGATACAGGAGCAGGTCTGATCCTACTTGGCGTTCCATGGCAATTATTATTTGTAGCATCATTTGGTATTGCGGCTAGTCAAGGAAGGGAAGGGGTTGAAAATTGGTTGGGCTCTGTTATTGGAATGCAGATTGGAGGATTTCTATCTCCATCATTCAACTCTCAAGATGCCCCAAATGACCTAGCTAAGAATGTTTCCTATAGTCCTGGAAATATAGAAATTCCGTTAGGCGAAGGTGGAAGTGCTAAGCCCGAAAATATGAATCAAATACTTCGCGATTGGATAAAGAATTTAATACCAGACATAGATCAATCCTATGTTATTAAAGAACCTAATCCAATGATTGATAAATTAAAGAAATTTGATTTTATAAACCAAGCAAGAAGAGAAGCATTTTCTCAGTGGGAACCAGGGAAAACTATCTATTATAATAAACCATATCAGTTTGGGATTAAAGGTCATTTTGTTACCGGACTTAAGGATGCGCTCTCAACAAGATCCATAATGCCTTACCAGTTAGGCGGGTTCGATGTTATGATTAAAATAAATCCTGAGGGGGTAGCTACTTTTCAGATATCTAATGTTACTAATATTGGTTCTGCCCTTTATCATATAACCATTCCCTCATTGCATATAAGTTATTATTTTATTGCTCCTACAACAGGAGCTCAATCATACCAAACATTTATCTGGACAGAAAATGTTACGGGGGGCAAATAATGAAAACCAATATTTATAATGTATTAAGCTATTCACCGAAAGCAATATTAATGAGTGTTATAAAAATATTTCTATCATTTTATTTACCCTTCATCTCATTAAATGAATTTGTTAATAACAGTGGCGATTGTGATATTGTATGTATAGCGGGTATCCTTATTATTCCTACTATCTTGTTTCCAATTTCTATTTTATTTATCTATTTGCCAATTAGCTTATTGCTAAATAAACTTAAACTGCTCAATAATATTAAAAATATGCTTAAAATATGGGCATTATTTGCCATTTGTTGCTTAACTGTAGATTCCATGTTTTTAATTACAATAGTTATTATTAGTAATGCTATAACGTGGCCCTTATTAATTTACTATCCTTATCATATTTCTCTTGCAATTGGTGCTTATTTTTACATAACTGAATTTGCAAAATATAAAAAGTCAATGGGCTTAGAGCTAAACTTTAAACAGAAGAATTTGTAGATTTGCTTTTAGTAATTGTTCTTTGAAAATTTACAAGCTTTCTCGCCGGGGGTCGGAGAGTAGCATCCATTTATGAAAAGGTAAATGACTTCTCAACTGCCAAGGGCTTAGGCTGTTTAACGCTTGGGGACAATGTTGCCTACGCCTCTCCAAAGGAAATTCTGATCGGGATGTTTGTGATCTTTGGCCTGCCGTTGTTCATCGTTGTGCTCGTAAGCACCAGAGGTTTTCGTTCTTCCGGCTTCAAAAAACACCCCATTAAAAGCGTTGTGCTCGTGGTGGTTTGCCTGGTTTGCCTGATTGAATTTTCGCCTTATCCTATCTTGCTTCTGGATGGGACAAACCCGGTTGATGATCGGCTCATTGCAAAGAACTTGCAACGCATCTTGACAAACCTTTATGGGAAAGGTAAAATACCGATTAGTGAGATAGATAAACGGTTCTTTGACAAACAGGAGAAAGCAGGGAAGCAGAAGGAGAAGTGGAGAGGCAAGATTCATCTCGCTTTTGGACCAAGAACCGCGAGCGCCAATGTCCTGGAGCGGGATACATTGTATTTCCATACTGACCAGCTTGGCTCAACAAGGCTGGTGACCAGAGAAGATGGCACCCCGTATCAGTATTTGAACTACATGCCTTTTGGAAAGATTCTTGAAGGCGAGATCATCGGACCCGAACTCCCAACCTGGGCCGCTTTCAAGAATTCCTATACAGGTCAGGAATATGACAAATCAACCGGATTATATTTCTACCAATCCCGGTTCTACGATGCGGATATCGGTCGCTTCATCAGCGCGGACACTGTCATCCCTCAGCCAGCGGACGGCCAGACATTTAATAGATACACCTATGTTAACAACAATCCCTTCAAGTTCACCGACCCGACGGGTCATAATGCAATAGTATCTTTCCTTGTAGCATTCGTAGAAGCTATTGTAATAGCGGTTGCTTTTGTGGTTGGAACAATTATTGGAGGACCGGCTCTAGGTCTGCTTTTGGGTATGCTTGTTGCTGGTGCAATTTCTGCTATACACGCTGCAATTGCTGGAGCAACTGGGCAGGAAATCATGAGCGCATTTGTTCAAGGGGCCGTAATGGCCGGCGTTTCAAGCTCCAACATTGTAATAGGCATAATAATGACAGGCGTTGGAATATATCAAGCTGCAGCTTCAAACAACCCAGATGCAATGGCGGCATGTGTGGGAGGATTGGTTGGAGGATTATTTGCCAGCACTCAAAGTTTTCAAGCTAGAATTTCCAGTCAGGCAAAGGGCCTATTTAACGAAGCATATTCTTATGTGAAAAATACTATTGATATGTGGCGAGCACGCGCTGATGCTACTCCAATAGCATCTAAGGAAAATACAGATGCGCTTACATCGTTTAACGAAACGATAGACCGAATGGGAAAAATAGCGGATAGAACACCTTGGAAATATGATGATAAAATTGTCGCTATATTATCATCGGTAAATGTTAAAATATATCCTGATAAATATGGCGCTATTGATGCTTTCTATGATTGGAAGACAAATACTTTATATCTTCCAAAGGATGCTACATCAAACTCAATTATATTATTTCATGAAGCAACTCATGCATTTTTATATAATAATTATGGGATGAAACATACGGAAGCACTTGCCTTAACAGCCGAAAAAAAATGGGCTAATTTAGAAAGTATTTATCACTGGATTGACCGTATTGATCCTAGAGCAATATCATCATCTTTAACTGATATGAATGCTTATAAAGCAAACTATCCCGAAAGGATATCAGAATTTAATAAATATTTAGGTGATTTTAGCTTGTTCAGTGAATAGGAGGCGAAGGTGTACAAACTTATTCTATTCATATTAAACAGCATATTGTTTGCTAGTTGTATAAATCATTCTAGCCCTAGTTTACAAAAGGAACGAATTTTAGAAGAAGCCGTACCTTTGGCAATAAGCATATATGAACAACATGAAAAAACAGGATCTTATTTCGCCTTTTCCGGAATGGATAAAAAGACACTGGAGACGATTGCTTCAAATGGGCCTGCTTCAGTTATGGTACAAAAATATATTTTTGATTACCGAAGTTGGTATTATAATGGAGAAAAGGATAATTTTTATTTTATTGCTATTACAAAAGTAGGTGGATACAGATATGGTGTCTTAAAGATTAATAATGCTGGTATCTATTGGAGTGATTTTTTTGCAGACGATAGTCTTATAGCAACAAAGGTTAATCCTAATGAAATAAGTAAAATGATATATAAATACTATGATGCAAATAATAGAAAAAATGGCCATGCAATTCTTGAAAGGATAAAGTAGATTTATGAGACTGATATTATGAAAAAGTTGGGGCCCCCGAGAAGCCGGGGTATAATTTCCGGCAAAGAACCAAAAGAAAGGCGGCCCAAATGAAAGTATACTACATGGGAGTGGATTTGCACAGGCGATTTTGTCAAATTGCGGTAATGGACCAAGAAGGAGAAATTTTGGATGAGCGAAGGATTGCCAACGATGAGGACTTGCTTCGAGAGTACTTTCAGCAGGTGCCGTAGTCTTGACAGGGGTTTAGGGATGGTCTAAAATACCAATTAGCGACCTGGATCGCAGGCTCTTTGAAAACCAGCAAAAGCAGAAGGAGCAAAAGAAGGGAAAAGGCAAACTTCAGATCAGTTTTGGACCTCGCCAGGCACGGGCAAACTTCATTGAAAAGGATACGCTTTATTTTCATACAGACCAGTTGGGTTCAACCAGGCTAATAACCAGAGCAGATGGGTCTGTTTATCAATACATCAATTATCTGTCGTTTGGTAAGATTATTGAGGGAAAGGTTATTGGTCCTGAACTTCCATTCTTTGCGCAATTCAAAAACACCTACACCGGCCAAGAATATGATCGCTCAACAGGTTTGTATTTCTACCAATCCCGGTTTTATGATGCGGATATCGGTCGCTTCATCAGCGCTGACACTGTGATCCCTCAACCCGCAGATGGCCAGACCTTCAATCGCTATACTTATGTCAACAACAATCCGATGAAGTTCACGGATCCTACTGGTCATGATGCTCAGAGCGCAATTGCTTTAGCCATTATTACAGTTATTTTTATCGCTGCTTTTTCTTATGGAATGGGGCTAGCTTTAGCACCGTATTTTGCATCATTTAGCACCCATAGTATGATGGGTCTTATTGTAGCGGGATTGGGTGGCCCAACGGTGCCAGGGGCAATTATTGGCGCAGCGCTTGCAAGCGGATTTATCGCTTTTGCTCAAGCCTCAACAGCAGGCGCAAGTCCAGAGCAAGCCGCTCAAGCCGCAGGCATGGCGATGGCTTTTTCCTTCATTGCGGGCATATCTTCCACCGCTGGCGTCATCCTCGGTATGGTCAGCATAGCCCAAGCCGTAAACTCAAACGATCCCGATGCCTGGGCGAGTTTGGTGGGGAGCTTGATAGGCTCAATTTTTTCCTCTGCTTTTATATCAGGCATTGAGTCACTAAATAAAATCCAAGGTTATCAGTCTTTCGACGAAGCAGGTCTTAAAAAAGCCATCGCCGAGGGAAAATATCAAGATATTGAAAAATCTCCATATGCAGATGCATTCAATAACAGAATGAGTCAAGCTAAAAAAATTTGGTCAAAAGCTCCCTGGATGACCGAGCTTTCCTCTACGATCAAAGCCAGTAATGTTAAAATTCTTGAAGGATCCTTTGGTGGATATGCATATTATAAACCTTTTAAAGGCTTCTTTATCGAAAAATCTATTCTTGATAACAAATATCCTATTGAAGATTTCGCTATTACCATGCTTCATGAAGGAGGACATAGATTTCAGTTTATGTTTCACCCAATCGATTATATTATTAATACTATAACCAATCCTGATGCATTTACAAATGCTATTGAGGCTAGGTATTGGTATGAATATAATCCTGCGGCAAAGGGGGTAATTTATGATATTAGGGGAGCAATGCAATTTAATGCAGCAGGTTGCGCTCAATTTGAGAATTATTTCCTGATAAGGTATGACCCTACTGCCGAGCCAATCCATGATCCGGGCTACCCTATACGCTTCTGACGGAAAGGGGGATGTATATATGAAACGATTCCGAATATCTATTTTCATAGGTCTTATTATATATATTTTTGCGCACTCATGTCATAATCCATTTGGCTTCCACCAGCGCCCTAAGATTTCATTTTTGACTAACGCAATCAGCACGGGGAATTTAATTAAAGCATCCTATAAAACTAATCCTGCTGCCATGATTTTTGAAGGCAAAGATATCTTCGTCATTAAGGTATTCTGTGCTAATCAATATGGAGAGGGACAAGAATATTGTCCGGCAGGAAAACATATTTTTAACCACAATTACTATGACTGGTATTATAATGGAAAGATGGATGATTTTTTGTTCATTGGAATTACAAAATATTGTCCCAATAAGAAATGCTCGGTAGTAAAAGTTGATTCTTATGGTGTATACTGGAAAGATAACTATGCATCCCCTGATTCGAAAGCTAAAAACATAAATGCAGAGGAGATAGATTTTCTATGCACAAGAGCACTTAAACCGAACGAGATAAGGGATAATTACAACTATTATGATACGAAGCTGAAAATACCGTAATCTTTAGAAAAGTTCCGGGGGTCAAGAGCTCCGGGGGTCAGACCTGAATGGCACTAAATTAAGCACTTTTTTTTCCCGATGAGATGATTCCTGAAAAAGACGGCGGGGTTGGTTCAGGCACTGATAAGGCTTGGGCCAACGCTTTGGGTGCAGAGCAGATGCGAAAGATTACCACATTTTTAGGCTCAAATGATGATGACTGATTTTTCAAGCAATCAATTTGATGCCTGCGGCTTTGTTCAAGGCTCAATCTTTATTAACCCGTATTATGAGCTGAAGATGGCAACTGCTCAGGTTTATATTGTTAAGCACATTTTGGCTGGAGGGAGACGCGTTGCATCGGTCTATGAGAAGGTCACTAGCTGGAATCGGCAAGGATTGGGCTGTTCAACTATTGTGGACAATCTCGGATACGCATCTGCAAACGCGATTATGATTTGGATGCTCATTGTGTTTATGGGATATTTTTTTAATTATGCATTGTCAGTCTGGGTTCTTGTTGAGAGTGAAGAGAGGCTTTTGACTTGCAAGCGATTTTTGGGATGGTATGATTTAAGTGGGTGCGCCTTGATAGTGTCGGGTTTTTACTTTTAACTTATCGGAAGAGTTGGTCGGGCGCTAGGGAATTGCGAGCAAGCTCGCTCGCAGATAGGAATGGAGCAGAGGCTAGAGAGTCTGGTATATGAAAATATATAAGGAGTAAAAGCGAAATGAGCGAAAGCGGATTGAAAGTTGAAGTAAGCATAGAGGATGAGCTTGAGCGAAGCTATTTGGATTACGCGATGAGTGTAATCATCGGGAGGGCGCTTCCGGAGGTGAGGGACGGCTTGAAGCCTGTTCATCGCAGGATACTTTATGCGATGTATAAGGAAGGTCTTCTCAGCAATAAGAAATACTCAAAATGCGCTGGGGTGGTTGGGGAGGTTTTGAAAAAGTATCATCCTCATGGGGATGCGGCTGTTTATGACGCATTGGTTCGTATGGCTCAGGATTTTAATATGCGGTATCCGTTGATTGATGGTCAAGGTAATTTCGGGAGTATTGACGGGGACCCACCTGCGGCATATCGGTACACAGAGGCAAGGCTCTCCAGGCTTGCTGAGGAGATGCTTCAGGACATTGAGAAGGAGACTGTGGATTTTGTTCCGAATTTTGACGAGACCACTGTTGAGCCTATGGTGCTTCCGAGCAGGATACCGAATCTCTTGATGAACGGCGCATCTGGAATAGCTGTTGGGATGGCGACCAATATCCCGCCTCACAATCTCACCGAGCTTGTTAATGGTCTGGTTGCGCTTCTGGATGATCCGGAGCTTACGGTGAAGAAATTGATGCGTTATATTCCTGCGCCTGATTTTCCGACTGGAGGGGTTATTCACGGGAGAGAGGGCGTGGTTCAGGCTTATGAAACTGGTAAGGGCTTGATTCAGGTTCGTGGAAAAATAGCTGTAGAGACTCATCCTCGCACTGGCAAGACCAATCTGGTTATTACTGAGATACCATATCAGCTAAACAAGACCAGGTTGATTGAGCGGATTGCGGAGCTTATTCGCGAGAAAAAAATAGAGGGAGTGAATGACATCAGAGACGAGTCTGACCGGGAGGGTATGAGGATAGTTCTGGAGCTGAAGCGAGACGCGGAGCCTGCGGTAATCCAGAATCAGCTTTACAAGCATACGCCTTTACAGGATAGCTTCGGGATTATTATGCTCGCGATTGTGAACGGCAGGCCAGAACTTCTCAACCTGAAGCAGTTGCTGGAGCAGTTCTTACGGCATCGGCGAGAGGTGGTTGTTCGGAGAAGCCTGTTTGATCTGCGCAAGGCAGAGGAGCGGGAGCATATTTTAGAGGGGCTGAAGATCGCTCTTGACCATCTGGACGAGGTTATCAGCCTGATTCGCAAGTCCAAGACACCAGAGGAAGCCAGAGATGGTCTGGTGAAAAAGTTCGGGCTGAGTCCTGTTCAGGCTCAGGCGATTCTGGATATGAAACTGCAGAGGCTGACCGGTCTGGAGCGGCAGAAGATAGTTGATGAGCTAAAAGAGGTTCTGGCTCTGATCAAATACTTAAAGGAGTTGCTGGAGGACGAGGAAAAAATTAAGGAGGTAATAAAAAAGGAGCTTTTAGAGATCAAGGATAAGTATGGAGATGAGCGGAGGACTGCGATTGAGGAAAAGGGACAGGAGATTCAGCTAGAGGATTTGATTGCGGAGGAGGAGATGGTAGTTACGATTTCGCATTTGGGTTATATCAAGCGTAATCCTCTAGCTCTTTACCGTGCGCAGAGAAGGGGTGGGAAGGGTAAAACCGGGATGACCACTCGTGAAGAGGATTTTGTTGAAAACCTGTTTGTGGCGAATACTCACGACAAGATGCTGTTTTTCACGGACAAGGGGAATGTGTTTTCTCTTAAGGTTTATGAGATACCTCAAGCGGGAAGAGCGGCAAAGGGCAAGGCGATAGTGAATATGCTGAATCTGGCTCAAGATGAAAAAGTTCAGGCGGTGATTGCGATCAAGGATTTTGAAGAGGGGAAATTTATAGTGACTGCTACGGCAAACGGGATGGTAAAAAAGAGCGCTTTGAAGGCTTATGAGAATATACGCTCTTCAGGCTTGATTGCGTGTGACCTTGAGGAAAATGACCGGCTGATTGCCGCGGCTCTTACGGATGGTAATAAGGAACTGCTGTTGGTGACCAGAAATGGCAAGGCTGTTCGGTTCAAGGAGAGCCAGGTCAGGGAGATGGGAAGGGCTACGCGTGGGGTGATCGGTATTCGGCTGGGTAAGGAAGACCAGTTGATGGCAATGGAGGTTGTTGGGGCAGGAACCACCATCCTTGTAGCAACTGAGAACGGGTTTGGCAAGCGGACAAAGGTTGAGGAATACACGATTCATAATCGGGGCGGACAGGGAATGATGGCAATGAAGTTAACTGAGAAAACCGGACCGATTGTTGGAGTGCTCCAGGTTGGAGAGAATGACCAGATTATGCTTATATCTGACCACGGCAAAATCATCAGGATGAAGGTTTCGGACATCTCTATAATCGGAAGGGTCACTCAGGGCGTAAAGCTGATTGATGTGGAAAAAGGGGAAAAAGTCACTGGCTTGTGCAGACTGGCGGAGGATGAAGAGGAAGACGCGGAATAAATTTTCAAGGGCTCTGCTAATTTTGGGATTGGTTTTATCTTTAAGCGCGTGCCAGAATCAGCGAGCTCGCAGGCAGTTTCAGCAGGGACAAAAGCTTTATCAGGAGGGCTTTTTTCTGGAGGCAATCCGAAATTGGGAGATCATTCTCACCTCTTTTCCAAAAAGCGATTACGCAGATGACGCACTGCACTGGATAGGCATAACTTATTATACAGACCTGGATTTGCCAGACCGGGCAGTAGCGGGCCTGTCAAGACTAATTAAGGACTATCCTGACTCAATCTATGCGGCTCAAGACCTGATTTTAATTGCGGACATTTTCAGAAACCAGCGCCAGTATTCTAAAGCCCTGACCGAATATGCTAGATTTCTACAGATGTTTCCGGAAAAAGAGCAAGCCCCAGGAGTCTGGTATAATCTGATCACCTGTCTATTTGAGGTAGGCGAGTATAAGGCTGTTCAGGTTCAGGCTGAGCAGATGTTGAAAAAGTTTCCTAAAAGTGAGTTTGCAGACGACTGCCTGTACTGGCTTGGTCAGACTTATTATCTTGAGGATGACCAGAAAAAAGCCAGAGAGTATTTTCAGAAATATCTGGAGCAATATCCCAATGGGGAGCTTGCTTTTAAGGCTGGAATGGGGATCGCGCGGTCTCTGGAAGAACAGGGATACCTTTCTGAAGCAATTGCTAAATATGAAGAGCTCAAACAGCATTATCCAATGGAAAAATCAGTGGAGCTCAGGCTGGAATCCGCTAAAAAGCGTCTTCAGAACAAACAGGCTGGAGTGCAGATTGTTCCTGATAAAGAATGATAGCTGACTTAAAAAGCAGATTGCTCAAAAATCTTCTGATGAAACCCATTTTGCCCGTGGAAGATAATCTCCAATCTGGTCTATCACTAGCTCCCCGGCTGGCACATCCCGCGCTGAAAACTTAAACTCCGGCGAGACCACCATATTCCGATATAAGAGAAATCTGATGTTCTTTCCCTTCAAGTCCACCCAGGTATATCCGTTCTCAGGCTTAACTTTTGCAGGCTTCTCAGCCCCGAATCCAACTACCAGATTAACAAAGCCATCCTGGCTAATCACAGCATCCACATCCGCAAGCGTGAATACGGTCATAGTTGTCGCAGGCGCAAAACACATACTCCAGTATCTAACATCTTCTTTACCAGTGATGCCTTTGTTATGATAGGTATCAGGAAATGTAGGCGCTTTCCAGCGAAAAACTAATAACTTGTCCTTCCTGGGCTTAATTTTGGCTATAAGATAAACCGTATCCGGATTTTCCGCGCCAACCACTGGAGAGCGATGCCATTGCACAGCTTCTTTCTGCTCTCTGCCAAAAGCTCTATTTGACCACTCACGGGACTTGATCGCATTCTTTATCCCGGAAGAAAAAGCCCGGATAAAAAATAGATACTGTTGCATATTTGAGATCGGTGGCTTCACAAGACTCCCATCCGAAACCCTGCGATAATAAATAACAGGCATTGGAACCCCACCATTAAAATCATATCCCTGACTCGGAAGATAGCGTCTGTAAGCTAGAAGCCCTCCGGGATTAGGGCTTCCATCTGCCTGCGCACCAACATACATTATATTCCCGCGAGCGGCCTGCATACCGCGAACAACCTCTGGCCCTTTGCCAGGAGGGGGAGGCGTAAAACGAATGATAATCGTATACTTCCGATTCGGAGCATTCCAGTCAGCGCCTGGAACAAACGGATTGATTGAACCGGGGTCTGGCGCAATCTCAGAATCGTGCAATATGCCAATCACGCGATTTTGAATATCGTGCGCTACATAAGAGATATATCTGCAACGAGGAAATTCTCCCTGAATAACCATTTCCACTGATGGGTCTACCTTATAAAAATATCCAGGATAGTTTGCTTTAAGGTCTCCTAATCCCAAAGCCCCGGGCCAGCCCATCAGCCAAGAGGCTTGATACTCAGCAGGAATTTGATTAAAAGATTCAGGAGCTAATGAACCCTCCGCGCCAACCAGCAATAACAGCAACGCAATCAGGAACCCTTTTCGCCTCATTTTTTCCTCCTTCACCCAAAGTCTTTTCCAGTTTCTGCTTTTATGTGCGAGCGACTTCACACGCGATTTCGTGGCGCATACAAGAGTGTCTGCGCATCTCTGGTCGGGGAGATCGGATTTGAAATGCTTGCCCACTGCCAAGCCCACTCAGGTTGTCTTAATTCTCTTCACCGGGTAATTCGGAAAAGTCTCGTTCCAAGCCTTCAAATTGAATACGGCACAACCATTCACGATAGGTCTTTGCCATTGTCCTGATGCAGGACCTGTCTGTGGAAGTTTCTTTCTTAGAGCATGTGTCCTTGCTAGCAATTGAGCGTCATCAAGGGCTTCAATCGCGATCAACACAAAATAAAAAATAGGTTTATTAATCCGCCCTGAAGCCCATTCGTAAAGGAATGAGTCTCGGTATTTGTATTTAAGGTCTTCATCTATCTTGCCATCCTGGAATCTTTGAATAAATTCTTCTTTTTTCTCCTGTATGCTCTGGGGATCAGCCGGATCTTTGAATTCAATGAATATGAAACGGTCGTTAAGCTCAACAATAAAATCAACCGCTTTCATACAATGAGTCAGACCATGGGTAGCTGGCTCGTCAAATTTTCTGGCTGAAACACCATCCGGAATGGCGATTTGAAGGTTTCCTTCTGTGAATATGGTCATCTAGCTATTCCTTCAATGTTGCGTTTTACTTCCCGATCGTATAAATCTGCAAAAGCCTCTGCAATGGTGTTTGGATCAATATCCGCATAATTATTAGCGGGGCGACAAGCGATTTCTTGGGTGTTCTTGTCTCGGTAAAAAGAATGAAAAACGATTTGATCGCTATCTCTCTTCCTGAGATCAAGCTCTTTGAGGATGGCATAATCATGGGTGGCAAGAAAGATTTGAACCCCGATTCTCTGAAGTTCAAGAAGAATCTCCATAAGCGAGCCATAAAGTTTTGGATTAAGGTTGCTCTCCGGCTCGTCCCAAAATAGAACCGAGCCCTCAAGAAGAGTGCCATTTTGGATCAAGAGCCAGAGCAAACCTAATTTGCGCATCCCCTCTGCTAATAATGAAAACTCTAGGTTTCCCTGTTTGTTGCGGAGAAAAAATTCCTCTTTCTTATCGGTGGTGACTTTGCCATCTATAGTTTTTTGGAGAATAGTTAATAGTTTCCTTCGGGTCTTGTCCACTTTTCCTCGCAACGCCGGCTTGTAAGCTCGGTCCAGGATGTCCGCATAGATCTCTTCAAAATGAATCTCGCGTTGCGCATAAAGTGAGCGAAAGCCGGGCGCATTGGAAAGCATCTCCTTGACCGGAATATACACGCTCTCAATCTGATGATTGTTCCAATCCTTGATGCCGGTAACCGTGGCTGATTCAGCGACTGTAGAGTGATTTGAAAACGATGCGCGTAATTTGAGCTTTTCCCTCAAAATCTCAACTGAACAACGAGCACTCGTTTTGTGTCGTTTCACCAGCCGGCCCAGGGACCTTCCGGAAGGAAGAAAGACTCTAATCAACTTTTCCGCAAAACCTTGATTACTTTTGGTTATATCGCAAGCCGCATAAGCAACCTTCATCAAATGGGTCTTGCCCGTGCCATTGGCTCCTACAAATACATTGATGCCAGGCGAAATTTTCAAGTTCAATTTCTGGAATACTGTAAAATTTTCCAGGTGAATTTCAGTCAAACCCATAGCTTTTCCCCTTGTTCTTAATTTCCAGCATATCACAATAATTGCTTTCAGAGCAAAAGTCAAAAACTGGTCGGGGAGATCGGATTTGAACCGACGGCCCCCTGCGCCCAAGGCAGGTGCGCTACCAGACTGCGCTACTCCCCGATAGGCATAAATTTAACACAGAACAGAGGGATTGTAAAGATTCTGCTTTTGCGGGATGATGTTTCTGAAGTTGACATTTGGTCCCGGCTATTTTAGAATTTCACTATGCGCCATTTGCATCCCCCGGAACCGAAGAAGAATTCTTCGGTGGTCGTTATGATTTTTCATCTTTCTATCCTAAGCTTGTTGATAGTTTTATGTTATCTGCCGGGCTTTAAAACTCCGTTTCTTACAGATGATCAACTTGTGATCCTTGAGAAGCCAGAGGTTCGTGGCATTGCCCCGCTCAGTAATCTTTTTCAGACAGAGCCTAGCAGGGTTCTGGTGTATTTGAGCTTTGCCCTGGACTACAGACTATTTCGTTTGAATGTTGCTGGGTATCATATTCAAAGCCTTTTAGCGCATCTGCTTTCTTCGCTACTACTTTATTTTCTCATCCGGCAACTTCTCAGCAAAACTAAACAACTAGAACCTGCGGTTACATGGTGCGCGTTTTTTTCCGCACTTATTTTCGGAATTCATCCGATCAACACTGAGGCAGTGACTTACCTTTCTGGCAGATTTACGTTATTCGCTGGAATGTTCATCCTTATATCAATCCTTTGTTTTGAGCGCGCCTTTTCTAGGGATGCCACAGATTGGCTCTGGCTGATTATCTCTTATATTGCCTTCCTCCTTTCGCTATTATGCAAAGAGGAGGCGTTGGTTTTTCCAGTTCTGATAGTCGTGTTTCTCTGGAGCAGAAAAGAAACCCCAAAAGCTCACTGGCTTCTCTCTATACCTTTTGTGGCGCTTCTTTTGTTCGGACTTTTGTTCCGGTATTTTTCACTTAACCGTTTGGGCACCGGCACTGCTCCATATCCTCGGATGGTTTATCTTGCTACTGAAGCCATCGTGATTGTGAAATATCTGCTCCAGTTCTTTTTCCCGATTCATCTTAGCTATCTACCGGAGATAGACCCCGTGAAAACTATCTCAATTAAACTTATCATTTGCATTGCTCTGCTTGCTCTGATTCTGTTTTCCACTGTCCGGTCTTATGCCAAGGATACTCGTTCTTTTGGAATCCTCTGGATGTTCCTTTTGCTCGCGCCCAGCTCAAGCATTGTTCCCCTGGAGGATTTTATGGCTTTACATCGGTTTTATAACGCGGGTATGGGCTTGCTAATCTCTCTAAGTGCGATTTTTATAGAGCTGAGCAAAGCGTTCTCTTTGAACCTGCGAAAATCTGTAAGCGCATTCCTTTCTATCATTGTTGTGTTCTTTTCTATTCTTACTATTCAGCGTAATTTAATTTTTAGGAACGAAATATCTCTCTTTAGAAGCGCGCTTAGCTGTTCGCCGAAAAGCGCGCGCCTCCTGAATGACTTAGGATACGCTTATTATCGCAAATCTGATTATGAGCGAGCGCGTCATTACCTGAGCAGGTCTCTTGCAAGGGACCCTGATTATTTTATGGCATTAAATAATATGGGCATAACGCTGGTGGGTCTTGGTCAGGACGATGAGGCTCTGAAGTATTTTTATCAAGCGTCTGAAAGAACCTCTAAGCCTGGCAAGATTTATGCGAATATCGGAATGATTTATCTTAAAAAAGGGGAGCCGGATTTAGCTTTACCGTGGCTTGAGAAGGCGGTTCAGGCAGAGCCATATTTGGCACAGATTCGCTTTTATCTTGGACGCGCTCTAGCAGGGATAGGTCAATATGAGAGGGCGCTTTCAGAGATGCTCGCGGGGATAGGAAGCCTGAACCCGAGAGCGGAAAATTATTTTGAGCTTGGTAAGGTGTTTCTCAAGCTAGGGAAAATTTCATCTGCGCGGGAAAGTTTTATGTATGCGCTTCAAATTGATCCAGGATTTGCGCCAGCTAGGAGCGCTCTTGAACAAATTCAGGCTGGACAGGAAAAGATACGACAATGATATTATAAACGGATAAGATGATATAGTTTAAGCCCGAATTAACTATTCTGAATCCTGAGCTACAAATTTTAATTTTGACTTTAGAACAATGCGAATTTAAAATGGGAATAATAATTATTAAAGGAGGCAAAGAATGGAGCTAATCAAAAAGAGCGTCATCATATCTCTAGCGAGTTTGATTTTGCTTGCAGGGAACCATTTGTTCGCTGGCGAGGCAATGCCCAAGCCAAAAAGCAATAATCCTGAGGCGCAGAAGCTGATTGAGCAGGCGTTAGTAATGGTCAAGGAAGAGATGAGCATTAAGACCTTTGACCATGCGATTGTTATTCTTGAGAAGGCGCTTAAGCTGGACCCTGATAATCCGGACATAATGATTGAGCTTGCAAATTATTACTGGCAACGCGGAGACCAGATGCCCAAAGAAACTGACAAGGACTTTGAGGCGCGAAATGTTTATTTTAACAAGGGCAAGGCTTATGCGGAAAAGGCATTGAAGCTCAAGGAATGCGCTGGCGCTTATTACTGGTATTCAGCAAATCTTGCGAGCAGTTATCAGAACCGGAGCGTGCTTGCACAGGCAAAAATCTTTCCCACCTTGAAGAAAAACACGGACTGGATAGAAGCGCATGACCCGGGATACTTTTACGGAGGGGGCGCGAGACTCTGGAGCAAGATAGTGGCAGAGGTTCCGGATGCGCTATTGAAGATGGGGTTAGCTGACCCGGAGGAGGTGTATCAGTCATTGAATAACGCCATCAAATTTGAGCCAAGATATTTGCTTAATTATGTGTATAAGGCAAATTTTTGCTGGAGAATGGGTAAAAAGGATGAGGCTTTGAAGGAGCTGGAGTATGCTCTCCGCGCTGACCCGAACATTTTCCCTGAGGAGGTTGCAAAGAACCGGCTGGCTCAGCAGGAAGCGAGAGAGAGCTGGAAAAAATTTACAGGTAAGGATTGGCTTCAGAAATAAAGCGCTTATGCAAAGGAGCTATATTTGATATTAGAAATTATTTTTAAGGAGGTGTTATTATGGCAAAACTAGCGATTAAAGGCGGAAAAAAGGCGTATTCAGGACCTTTGCCCCAATGGCCTGCGTGGGACAAGAAAGAAGAGAGAGCGCTTTTAGAGGCTTTGAAAAAAACAGACTGGGGTGGGTATCCTCCACCAAATAAAATCACAAAGCGCTTTTGCGAAAAATTCGCAAAAAAGCACGATTCTAAATACTGCTTTACAAATGCGAGCGGAACTGTGGCTTTGATGCTTGCGCTTAAAGCGCTTGACATTGGCTGGGAGGATGAGGTTATAGTCCCGGCTCTCACTTTTGTCGCAACAGCTTCCTGCGCGCTCTATCTGGACGCTATTCCGGTATTTGTGGATGTTAAGCCGGACACGCTCTGCATAGACCCTGACAAAATAGAAGCCGCAATCACTCCCAGAACCAGAGCTATCATCCCGGTTCATCTCGGAGCGCACGCCGCGGAGATGGACAAAATTATGGAGATTGCGGATAAGCATAACCTATATGTTGTTGAAGATTGCGCGCACGCGCACGGGATGAAATACAAAGGCAAAAGCGCAGGCGGATGGGGACATATCAACGCCTTTAGCTTCCAGAGTTCCAAGGTTATGACTGCTGGCGAAGGAGGAGCCTGCACCACGAATGTTGAAGAGTATTATGACAAGGTTATGGTTCTGACCAATGCGGGAAGGAAGGGTCCGCGCGAGGGAACAAAGTTTGACACTTTTGGATGGGCGCTCCGGATGACAGAGTTCCAGGCGGCAATTCTGGAAGTAGGCTTGGAGAGGCTCTTTAAGGTGCAAATACCTACCAAGCAGAAAAATTATAAATACTTCCAGAAGCGAATCTCCGGGATACCAGCGCTTGCTACCTTGCCGGATGACCCTAATATCACGCGCAAAAGCGGGTATGGATTTATAGTGATGTATGATGAGGGAGAGTTTGAGGTGCCCCGGGATAAGGTTGTTGCGGCTCTCAATGCAGAGGGGGTGCCCTGCTATGGTGCGTTTTATGAGCCAGTTTACAATGTAGGGATTTTCCCTCTAGCAGAGGACGGCTCGCCTAAAACCTTGAGGCAGTTTCGGGGAAAGGTTGACTATCGGAAGTATCGCGGTCAATGTCCAGTAGCAGAGGATGCGGCGTATCATAAGACTATCTGGATTCTTCATCGGATGTTTCTTGGAACCGAAAAACAGACCGCAATGATGTGTGATGCATTTGAAAAGGTGATTGAGAACATTGAAGAACTAAAGAAATAAATTTGCGGACAAGAATGTCCGCGCCAAGAATAGGAGGACAAGATGAGAGAGAGCAAAGTGAGGATTGGTCTGATAGGCACTGGTTTTATCGGGGACATTCACGCGGATGCTATGAAAAAGAACCAGCTATGTGAGCTGGTTGCGGTCTGCGAGGAAGTGGACAAGAAACGCGGGAAAGCGTTTGCGGATAAATATCAAATTCCTAAGGTCTATAATGACTTTGAAAAGATGATTGCAGACCCGGATATAGACCTTGTATATATCTGCATTCCGAATTATCTGCACGCGAAATATATGGTCAAAGCCGCGGAGATGAAGAAGCATTGTTTTGTAGAAAAGCCGTTGTGCACGACATTAGCAGAAGCAGACCAGATGATTGAATCCGCGAAGAAGAATAAGGTGAAACTTTTTTACGGAGAGAACCTGTGTTTTGCTCCGAAATATGTTCGTCTCAAGGAGTTGATTGATGAAGGAGCGCTTGGAAAGCCGTTTTATATCCGTCATCGGGAGAGTCACGGGGGTCCTCATGCGAAATGGTTCTGGGACATCAGGTTCTCTGGCGGAGGGGCAATGATGGATATGGGCTGTCACGGAATTGAATTTGCGAGATGGCTTCTGGGCAAGCCAAAAATTAAGCGGGTTCTAGCTTCGCTAGGCACTTACCTTCACAAGAAGATCACGAAAGGCGAGGACGATAGCGTGCTTCTGGTTGAGTTTGAAGGCGGAGCAAGAGCAGTGATTGAGAATTCCTGGGCTCTGCGCGGAGGTCTTGATGATCGCGCAGAGGTTCAGGGCACAGAGGGAGTGGCGTTTTGTGATCTGGTTTATGGGACTGCTCTTAGAGTTTTTACAGCAACTGGCTTGGGCTATGCAGTGGAAAAAGCAGAGACGACAAAGGGCTGGAATTTTGTCATCTACCGGGAGCATGAGATGTATGGCTACCCGGAGGAGCTGGCAAACATTATTGACTCTTTGCTTAACAACAAGCCTCCGAAGGAAACCCCTGAGGATGGGAAGGTTGTGCTGGAGGCGATGATGGCAGGATACCTTTCAGCTAAGCTGGGCAAATGGGTTGAACTTCCTGCCAATCTTCCGCGTAACAGGAAGCCGTATCAGCTCTGGAAGGAGTAAAGTTATTTAAGCAATTTAAGAAAGGAGAGGAATAAAGTGAAAAAAATAGACCGGAGAGGGTTTATATGGAGTTCTGCAATAGCTGGAACAGCTTTTGCGTTGACAAAAAATGTAAGGACTCAAAACATCTCTGAAGATGGCGTGGCAAGGTATGTGACAAAGGAACCCAATAAGCTGAAACTACTTGCTGTGACAGACCTTCATTTTTTTGACAGCAAAACGCCTGCGGAGAACAATGAAAGGACTGTTGCGGAGCTTAAGGCGCTGATTGAAAAATTTAATCCTGAATTGATGCTAATCAATGGCGATATGTGGTTTGAAGGTTATGGTCCTGAGGGATTCCGCAGAAGTCAGTATGCGGTTGAGCAGATTAGCAAATTGGGCATTCCCTGGATTTACAATTTTGGCAACCACGACCTGATGCCGGATTTTAAAAAGACATATGACCTTCTGACAAATGCGCCTAACTCCCTTTTCAAAGGCGCGGCGCACTGGGGGAATTATCGGGTGGAGATTTGCAATCAGGGAGATGAGATACCATTTTGGATTTTTTTGATCATCAATGATTACCAGCCTGAGCGTGGATTTAATCAATACCAGATCCAATGGTTTAAGGAGGAGGTTGACCGGATAAAGAAAAGATATCCGGTTCCGCCTCCTGCATTTATATTTATTCACATCCCTCTTCCTCAGTTTGATGAGCTCTGGAAGTCAGGTAAAGCTAAAGGAATAAAGCACGAGCCTGTGATGCATGAAGGCGGGACTAAAAAAGCGTTTGGGGTGATTAAGGATTCTGGAATTGTGAGAGCTGTTTTTGCAGGACACGACCATGTGAATAATTATTATGGAGAAATGGACGGGATCAGGCTTCAGTATCTTCGCGCAACCGGTTATGGCGGGTACGGCGGGGAGAAGGTGAAAAAAGGAGGGACCATTCTCACGATTGACCTGAACCAAACTCCGCAATTTAACACCATCACAGTTTTTGAAGATGGCTCCACCTGGAATTATGAGTAAGGGTTTAGACCCCTGACTGGAATTTGATAGAGCGATTAAGGGTATAATTCAGCGATAACATCATTTAATCCAAGCTCCAAAAGTCGCTCCTTGCGCGGTCTTCCGCTCTCATCCCAGCCCATTGCCTTCGCAAATCTTCGGCTCAATTCTGTCATCGGCAAGGTCACCCCCTTGAGCGGTCCATAATTCAAAGCCGGCTCGCCAGCGGCGCGTGGATGAAGCTGAAAATCCTTTGCTGGAATTTTCCCGTGCTTTATATTGAATGCCTGTCTTAAATGCTGAATCCGTTCCCCGATCTCAAGATACTGCTCCGGGGTCTTGTTCCAGCCAGTTGCCGCGTTCAGGTATTCAATAAGCGGAAGATTAGCTCCAAGCTCCAGTCCATATAAGCATCCGCCAGCGCCATTGCATAGCTGGACATATTTGCTCACTGCAGAAAGCAAAACCTCCTTGCCCTCCGGGTCCAGCTTGCTCGCCTTTGTGTAAAGCGGTTTAAATTTTGGCAGGTTCTTAAAAATTTTATGCAGGGCAAAAAGCTCGGTGTAAAGATATGAGATGTTAGTGTGCCGTCCCGGTGTTGGCTCCATAGCGTAGCCCACTCCATATCCTGGGTCAAACCTGCAATCGTGCATTGGAAGCTCCTGACCTCCAGAATGAATTGCAAAAGCCTCAGAGCCTTTATCAATTTTTTCTGATGCCTTTTTTACGCCATCTGCAAGCGTATCTCCGATTCCTTGTCGTTTGATCATTTTTTCCAAAAGCGCAATAATCGCTTCGGAATTTCCCCAGGTTAAATCAATTCCATCCAGGTCATCTCTGGTCAAAATCCCATTCTCATAGCACTCCATTGCAAACGCGATGGTAGCGCCAGCTGAAATTGTATCCATCCCCGCGCGATTCAAAAGGTCATTGATGTAAAAGAGCGCTTCCAGGTCGTTATTCAAAACCAAGGCTCCAAATGCGCAGATTGTCTCATACTCTGGCTTATGAGTTTCCTTCAAGCCAAACCTGGTCTTACCATCAAGATTTAGAATCCCACCGCATCCGATGGGGCAGGAATAGCAATGATACTTTTTCTGCTCATTCCTGATTATCTCATCCGGAGCAAGTTTTCCAGAATGAGTCTGAATAGGAAAATCCTTAAACCCTGCGCCTTTCCAGTTTTTCACTGGCGAGTCTCCGCTCTCGCTCGCCATAACAGTGTTCACGCAAGAGCCATAAGCCATAAGCGCGTATTTTGTTCCTTCTCCGGTGTTAGCAAAAAACACGGGAGTAAGTCTTAAAAATTTTCCCATATAATTCAGCATTCTGCCAGGAAAATGACGCGTGATGGTCTCGCCCTTTTTGACCCATCTGCTGAACATCCGACTCAGCTCCTTCATCTTCTCAGGATCATAAGCCTGAACTTTTTTATTGCCGAGCAGAGCCACTGCCTTCAGCTTTTTTGAGCCCATAACCGCGCCCAAGCCAGAGCGCGCGGCAATTCTCCCTCCTTCATTAACAATTCCAGAGATCAAAGAAACATTCTCGCCAGCGGGTCCAATACAGGCTATCCTGCAATTCTTTGCGCCAATTTCTTTTTCAAGCAGCTCCTCTGTCTCTACAGTGTCCTTTCCCCAGAGATGACTCGCGTCCAAAAGCTCAGCTTTTCCATTCACAACTTTCAGATAAACAGGTTTCTGCGATACGCCTTTGAAAAAAATCCCGTCATACCCGCATTGCTTGATCCCAATTGAAAAATATCCTCCAGCATTTGCTTCTCCGTATCCTCCAGTTAGCGGAGATTTTGCAACTGCCATCCATCTTCCCATCAGGAACGCGCCTGTGCCTGTGAGAAGACCGCTTACAAATCCAAGGATATTATCCGGTCCTAGCGGATAAGCTCCTTTTGGGATGCGGTCAAAAAGTATTCGCGCACCAAGTCCAGCGCCGGATAATACACTCTCATAAACCTGGTCCGGGATTTCCTCCTCCTGAATCAAACCACTGGATAAGTCAACATTTAAAATTTTTCCGCAATACCCTTTATTTTTCTGCGTCATCCTGAATTCAGATTTTAGCCCAGATTTTCAGATAAGTGAAATCAAATTTAGTCCTTGACAATTTGCTTTTAAGAAAGTTAATTAGAGAGGATGAGTCTGGAAAAAATTAAAAATTTTTTTAATGAGCCGGGCAGGGAATGGGGACCGGTTCCATTTTTTGCCTTGAATTCGGATTTAAAGGAATCGGAACTGGTCTGGGCTCTGGAGGAGATGGCAAGAGCTGGAATGGCTGGGGTTTTTCTTCATCCGCGCACAGGTCTGGAGATAGATTATTTAAGCGAGGAATTTTTCAGAAAAATTGGACTGGCAATAGAGACCTGCGCTAGGCTTGATTTAAAGGCGTGGCTATATGATGAGTATAACTGGCCCAGCGGTGTTGCTGGCGGGAAGCTGTTAAAGGCTCATCCTGAGTTCAGGCAGAAGTATCTGGGTTATGTGATGCTGAAAAAGCCAGGAGCAGGGAAAGACCTGAAATTGCCAGGGGATGTGGTTGCGGTATTTTCGGTTGGGGATGAGATTGAGCGACTGGAGGATGGATTTGAAGGTGATGTGATTCGTGTTCCGCGGTTAAGGAATCCGGTTTTGATTTTTTATCAGGCTGAATGTCGGGACCGTATGTTTGTTAATTCGTGTGCACGCTGGGTAGAGGATGAGAGGGGTTATCTTGACCTGATGAATCCAGAGGCGGTGAAGGCATTTATCTCGCTCACTCACGAGCAATACGCGAGGCGATTTTCAGAGCATTTTGGCAAGACCATTCCGGGAATTTTCACGGATGAGCCTCAGCATTACAACGGGTTTCCGTGGTCAGAGCTTTTCCGGAAAAGGTTTGAGGCTGAATATGGTTATGATCCTGTTTTGCGTGTTTATTTACTGGTTATAGACCGTGAAGACTATATTCGCTTCAGGGTCCAGTATTATAAGCTGGCTGAGCTTTTGATGGATGAGGGTTTTTATAGACAGGTTTCAGAATGGTGTGCGCGGAATAATTTGCTTTTGACTGGTCATCTGGGTATGGAGGAGCGGATTAGTCAGATTGCGGTAAATCACGGTGGTATATTTCATCACATATCTTTGATGCAGATGCCAGGGATTGATGCGCTGAATGCAGGGGATGGTTTGAACGGGGGGCTCGGGAATATGGAAGCGGCTAATTTTGCTGGTAAAGCTGTGAGCAGTATCGGGCATCTGAAAGGGAGCAACAGAGTTTTGTGCGAGACTGGGGGAGGAGCTGGTTGGCAGATGCCGTTATGGAGATTCAAGCTGATGACTGACTGGCTTTTTGGTCTTGGGATAAATTTCATCAATCCTCATCATAGCCTTCTCAGCATTAAGGGCTTGCGTAAAAGAGATTTTCCTCCTAGCCATTTCTGGCATGAGCCCTGGTGGGATTATTATCCTGAGTTTTCCAGATATGTCGCGCGTATGTCATGGCTATTGTCTCAGGGCACGCATCAGCCAGAGCTGGGTGTTTTTGTTCCCAGCTCGGAATTCAAGGCGCTTTCTCGCGGGAGAGGATTTAAGGATGAGGAATTAAAGAGACTGTCTGGTCAGATAGAAACTTTATGCAGGGCATTGCTGGAGTCGCAAAGGGATTTTGAGTTTTTATTTGAGGAAGCAATAGATGAAGGCAAGGTTAAGGCTGATGATGGGAAAGTGATTGCTGGGCAAGAGAGTTATGAGGCTCTGATAGTTCCGGGCATAAGGGTAATGTCTAAAAAGGCAATGGAGTTGGTCTTGAAGTTTGTTCAGGGCGGAGGTAAGGCGATTTTTCTTGGACCGCTTCCGGGCTTTGATGAGGATGGGAATGAGACAAATGAGTGGCAGGCGCAAATTCTGGGTCTAAAGGACCGGATAAAAATTTTTCAAGACATAGATTCTGCGGTATGTTTTTGTCTGGATAGTTTAGCGAGGCTTTATCCCGGGGTTTTGAGCTTAAGCTCCGGGCAAATCCTGCGGGTAATACTGCACAGGCGCAAAATCGGAGATGATGAAATTTATTTCCTTGCGAATCTGGAATTAAGCAGAGTCCGGACTCAGGGATTTTTAAAAACCGCGAAAAACGGCATAGAACTGCTTTTGCCATTTTCTGGCGAGATAAAGAGAATACCTTTTTGTAAAAAAGCGAACACGATCAGTTTTCAGCTTAACCTTGAGCCACTTGAGTCACTTGTTCTGATAGCTTCGGACCAGATTGCAGAGAGCTGGGTTAAGGATACGGACTTAGTTATTACTGAGTTTAATGAGGACAGGATTTGCGGGTTTTATCCGGAGCAAAAGGTTAAATTGCTGAGCCATGATGAGATTAAGCTGGAATGTAAATCCAAGATTCCTCCAGTGATACCTCTGGAGGGACCTTTTTCCTTTGAGCCATCTGGTCCGAATTTTTATCGCCTGGGTCCGTGGAAGGTTATTACAACTAAAGCCAAAACTTTACCATTGAGTAGTTTAAAAGAGGAGTTGTTTTTTAGCTGGCAAACAAAGGCTCTTATATATTTTTTAAGACCGGTGATAGGTTTATTGAATTTGTTGCTTAAGCCTGAGTCAAAATATCAGGAGCTGGTTTATGAGGGTTTTGGGGATTTGGAGCAAGCCATGGAGAGGTTCAGCAAAATTTCAGGAATGGCACTTGAGCATAAGGGCTTGTATCAGATGTTAGACCTTCTATTTCGGTTTGCTGACTATCTTCCATTGCGGACTTTATTCCGAGTGTATCCTCCAGCAGGAGCTTATTATGAGGCTCATACTAAATTCAGGCTTGAGATTGAGCCAGAAAATCTGGAGCTTGTCTGGGAGGACCTGGGTGAGGATATTGAGATCAGAATTAATGGGAAGAATGTGGATTTGAAGCCAGAGCGGGTTCGGGTCTGGGATAGTGAGAATCTCGGGATGGATATAAGCTCTTATTTGCGCCGCGGGAAAAATCATCTGGTTTTTTGTAGCAAGATGCCTGACTTTGGGTGCTTGTTTCCGAGTTATCATACTCTTGAGCCTGTGGTTTTAAGAGGAGAGTTTGAGGTAAAGAAAAACGGGATTATTGTAGAGATGGAGAAAACAAAACCAGCTCAGGATTTAAGCGAGCTCGGGTATCCGCATTATTCAGGCAGGGTTAAATATAGCGCAGAGCTTGAAATTCCAAACGAGTATCTTGACTATTATCTTATTCTGGACTGCGGGGATGTTCGGGACCAGGTTGAGGTTTTTGTGAACGGGCGGAGCGCTGGTAAAAAATTTGGACCTCTGTATGATTTTCCGATTCGGGAACTGGTTCAGCCTGGGAGAAATCAAATAGATTTTATTGTATCCAATACTTCGGCGAATTTATTGGGAAAGCCGGAAAAATTTGGTCTTCTTGGTCCTGTGAGAGTTATTCCGTTTTATCAATTCAACAAATCAAGAAAATAATTTTTTGCGATGAGGATGATTAAAAGTTGCGAAAAAGTTTGCTATTTTTGAATTATATTTTTGAGAAGACCTGCGCACAAATTATCAGGCAAATTTAGAGGAAAACTCTCCGGCTCGGATGGCTCGGATTAAGAGGTCTGGGTCAGTGAAATTTTCGGTTTCAACCCATCCTCTGCCAATGTCATAGATTTCGTGAGCGTCATCAGTAGCGACTTTTGGGAGCGGGATTTGGGAGATGTCATATTCAGGCGTGTAGAATCCGCGGTGAGTAATCTCCATAGCGTCCAGATGAAATGGCACGCTTTGAATCTGTTTAAGAATCTGTTCAGGAGTCAGGTAATAAGCTCTGGGATGACAGAGGATACGGAGCGTTTCTTTATTGCCTTTTATTTCCAGAAGATGCTGATAGTTCCATGGCTCATAGTCTATCTCAATTCCAGGCAGTATAAGCATTTTTTCTGAAAATTGCTGGCTAACTCGCTCAATGATATTAAAATAATTTGGCTTTGTCATAAACTGGTGGTCAGTAATCGCCACGCATTGAAATCCCTTGCTCTGATACGCGAGAAGTATCTCTTCCGGAGAATGTAGTCCATCGGAAAGATTGGTATGGATATGGAGCGCGCATTTCATTTTCTAAATTCCCTGATTATAAGTTTTAGGATGATTAGAAGATGCTCTGAGGAATGGTCAAACGGTCTCCGGGCTGAAGAGGCACATCTGGTTTTTTGCCTTTACGGATATTTTTCAGCTTGAGCTTGATGGTGGTTGTGGTGCCATCTGGATTTTTGCGATGAAGCACAGCTTTATTAGGAGATGCGTATTCTGTGAAGTCTCCAGCCTGGATAACTGCTGAAAGCGCAGTCAAGCCTGTCTGATAAGGAATTTTCCCAGGACTCTTTACAGCACCTTCTACCCAGACATAATTTCTGCTCAACTCCTCGGAATTGACACTGGAGATAAAGACAAAATCTCCGCCATAAACCGGCTTGTCTTCCTGAAGGTCCCCATCCAGAAGCAATTTTTTCAAATTAACTTCAATCCGGTTAGTGTCATTAGCAATCTGAGACTCTGCATCCTTTACGCTCTTGCCACTATTCAAGTATCCCCGGATGATATAAGCGAAAGTTCCGACTTCTGAGGTGACTGAACCGGCTTTAGAGATCAACTTGAGAATAGTGGTTGAGTTGGTGTCCAGAAAATAGCTTCCCGGAGCTTTAATCGCTCCCTGAATAACCACCTCTTTGGAATGATAGTCAAGAACATCTATTTTCACCACCGGGTTTTGAATATATTTTTCGCCCAGTAGATTGGTCAGCTCGTTTTTGAACTCTGCCACGCTTTTTCCAGCAACCTTGATGTCGCCAAGAACCCAGAATGTAAAAGTGCCTTGCGGAGAAATTATTCCCTCAGTTGTAAGGTCTTGCTCTCCAATCACAGAGACCCTGATTTTATCTCCTGGTCCCAGAATATAATCCTCCTGCGCAAGGAGCGCAGATGGGCTGAGACAGATTAGGAAACCTAGCAGGAGCAGGAATTTAATCCGGGTTCTACTCATTTAGAGGAACCGATAAATACTGCAGGGTTGAAACTGACCTGGAACATTGCCATTTGAATTTCTGTATCATAGGAATAATAAACTCCGGGATAGTTATCCACATAGTCGCTAAGCTCTCCATCAATATTGGAATCCCGGAGAGAATAAATATATTTGGCAATAAAAGAAAGATAGGGCGTGTCATATTTTTTAAGCGCGTCCCAGGTTATTGATCCTTGGCCTATATAAAGCTGGTCCTGACGATCGTCAGACCAGACATTATTCAAATCCAGGCGGTCCCGGTCAAAGGTATCATTCTTATAGATAAAGCCAGCAGAAGCATAAAGAGTTTTACCAAAATAATAAGTAAAGGAAGCGCTCCCTTGATAATATGTAAAAAATAAATTTTGACCGAATTTGCTTTGCGAGTATTCTCCAGAGACCGTCAAATTATATTTATCTTTTTGAGCACTGGTAAAAGAAACTCTTCCGACAGGAAGAAGAGTGTTTTCCAAATCCCTTCCCTCCGGCTCTCCAAAATACTCACGCTGTTCAGCTCCGCCACTAACCTGAATGGTTGTGTTGGGCGTGAACCGATATCCAAATCCTAAAAGCGCCTGATAGTAATTAAAATCCGCAATTTTCATCTCAAGGTCAGGAGCATCAGGTTGTTCTATTTTTATATCATCATAAACTATTTGTCCGCCTTGCAGGTCAAGAGCAATTTCAGCTCTGGGACTAATCTGATAGCCGATTCTAGCAAATCCTGAATGACGCGTCATATCTGATGGCTGAGTTAAAACATCAATTTCCGGGTTTTCAAAAATGAGAGTCTCATACTCATATCTAAACAGAAAGCTTAAAGGCTGTCCCACCCGGAACCTAACCCCAGCAGAGGCTACATTATCCGTGTAAAGATAAATATCAGAAAGCTCGCTTATCTCGGTTTGAAAAATTTCCGAGATCAGCCGATTTCTAATGACTCTATCCGCGATCTCAAGAGCAAAATCCGGGCGTATATACTGGAATGAACCATTTAGCGAAATGTTATAATAGTCAAACCTGCTTGGACTGGTATCATACAGGTCTTTCAGCTCAGTGGAAGCGTCTACATACTGGCTATATCCTGCGGAACCGCCTAGGGTTAATAATGTATACTGGGACTTTACGCTTGCGTCAATACCAACAAGGTAATCCACCCATTGCATCATAACAGGGTCTGTTAAATCAGGGTCAACCGAGCCTACATTGTCATTGTAGTTATAGCCGATAAATAGCTTGGGAACAAACTTCGCGCTTGCGGATTCGGCTCTAAACCCAAAGGTCATAGCCCACGCAAAAATAAATCCAAGCATTCCAGCTTTAATCAAATTTTTATACAATCGCATTTCCTTGCTCCTCTTTTAACATTTCTTAAATTTACTCTTCTGTCGGGGTTGCCGGAGTTTCCAGAATACCCTCCTTAAATTCCTCTGGATATATCTCAGGAGGCTTAATCACCGGAGGAGGTAGCACCTTCTTTAGCTCATCCTTTTTGGAGCAAAGAATGGATAGAATTTCCTCCCGATAAATCTTCCCGGCTTTGGAGTAAAGCCAATCGTGCTGAACCAGGCATTCTAACTGATCTGTTTCCGTAACTGCATTCGCACAATCCGTCTTGACCTTTTCGTCCACATCCATCGCAATCTGGAACATCAGAGAGGCAAAGAACCTCCGGTTAACTAACCGCTCCGGCTCAATATCCATAAAGATGGGTGGAAAACCATTATCCACCAGCATCTTTAACTCCATCTGATAATACTGCCCCGGGTCCATTTTTGAAATCTCTTCCTGACTTGGCCAGGTAGGCAACTGCTTCAAACCTGCTATTTCGCAAATAAAATCAACTAACTCAGACATTCTGACCTGCTCCAGGCTCAGCACCGGCTTCATATCCACGCGTGTGCATAAATCCGGAGTTTGTCCCCTGAGGCTCACCAATGCCAAAAACATAACCCCTAGCCCGATAATCCTGGCATATTTAGTCATTGTCATCCTCCCTCAGCAATTGTAAAAGCATTTTAGCCGTTTTGTAAAACCTTGTCAAGTCCGAAACTTTTTAGCGTCATTTTTACCAGATTATGCCCGAGTTGTCAAATTTTATGCTTCCACGGAATCAGCGCCCCAAAACGCTCTTCTCCAAAGATTGAACCCAACTCCGTGTGTTCAATTCAAATAGGCTCTCATTCCCTCCAGACCGACCAATTCCCAAATCCGCAAGAACCCCAGCGCTGAATTTCCCGGCTTGGCTCTGCAGTCCCAAAATTTTGAAAAAGAACCAACTCATTCCTAAAAACTTTACCTCTTAGACTTTCCTTATCCATTATAGATAATAGCCGATACCCATCTCTTTGTCAACAAAATCCAACATCCCAAAATCAAATAACTTAAACAAATTGTAAGCAATCACACCGATCCAGAAGAAAACCGCATTCGCTCTAAAATCCCCGCATGGCATCCGAGCCATCCCTAACCCAAGCTTCAATTCCTTCAGCCGATTCTCACTCGTCCCCCCTCGCTCATTATACCAATTAACCGTCTCCTCCAAACTCTGACCCCCACCATTGAAATTAGTCAAAAAGCTGTTCAAATGAAGGGGCAGTTTAAGTGCAGAAGATTCGGAGGAATTTTCGTCTTGAATAAATAGGGAAAAAATCGTAAAAAGGATAAACTTGAATCAGTCAGTCAAATGGCTTAATCTAAAGCAGGAGAGATGCAATCTAATAGTCATATTTTTCATTACAACCTGAGCATCACTGAGGAATGCGAGCTTTGCCCTGCATTTGAGGTATATCTTGCTGGATGCAATCTCAATTGTCAGTTTTGTTTTACCAGGAGCGATTGGGGGGAGCTAATTTGTGAGGACACGGTGATAGAAGAGCTTGGGCGGTTTGAGCAGGAGGGTAAAATTAAGAGTTTATTTTTTGTTGGAGGGGAGCCGAGCCTGAATTTAGATTTCATAAGTAGATTTGTAAAAAAGAGCAAAACCCGGGTTCCTGTATGGCTGGTGAGCAATTTTATTATTTCCAAAAAAACACTTGCCCAGATAGTGGCATCTAATTTTGGAATCATTGGCACCATTTATTTTGGAAACGATGAATGCGCTATACGGATTTCTGGGGCGAGGAATTATCTTGCGAAAATCAGGGCAGGGCTGGAAAGTATCTTTGAGCTTTCTGGCAGAATTTTTCTCCGGCATCTTGCTCTTCCTGGACATCTGGAATGTTGCTCTATTCCGGCGCTGAATATGCTGAGAAGTAATTTTCCCGGAATTAAACTCAGCTTGATGGTTAATTATTTCCCGCCTAAATTTGCGCCTGAGCAGGGAGAGCTTTACCGATATTTAAGTGCGTTTGAAAAGGAAAAACTTTTAGCGCTCGGCAGGGAGAGAGGTGTTCCAATTATGCCCAGCGTAAACAGCATAGCTGATTTTACAGAAAAGGATGCGGAATTTATAATTGAGCCGGATGGTAGGTTGGTAGCTAAATATACGAGTCCGGAGCTGGTTTTAACCCTGAATCAATTAAGGAGAGGAAATGGCAAGCGCAGAAGAGACAATCAAGGAGCTTGAGGTTTTGATTCGTGCCCGGTATCCGCTGATCTATCTGCGGACATATGAAGAGGAGCGGGTAGAGCAGATTGTGGCAAGGATCGGCAAAGAGCGAGACAAGGTAGTGTATTGCTGGAGCATCTCGCGCGGAATATATCCGCAGGGCGCGCCTCTCCAGTCCAAAAAGGCAAAGGACCAGGCGACTTCGGAGCCTGGACCTGCTCTGGACGCGGTGCTAGATTCAATGGAAAACGCGATTTATATTTTCAAGGATTTTCATCCATTTATGAATGATCCGGTGATTGTGCGCAAGCTTAGGGAAGTTGCTCATGCTTTAAAGGCAAGCTACAAAACCCTGGTCTTAATTTCGCCTGAGATAAAAATTCCAGTGGAGTTGGAAAAAGATTTAACTGTGGTGGATTTCCCGCTTCCGGGATATGAGGAATTGGAGACGCTTTTGGACCAGACCATCAAGGAGGTTAATGAGCACACTGAAATTAAGATAGACCCGACACGCATCCCTAAAGAGTTGATCGTAAAGGCGGCGCTTGGTCTCACTTTGAGCGAGGCTGAGAATGTTTTTGCTAAAACCCTTGTTATGGGCGGGAGGCTGGATGCTAAAGACATCCCGACCATTCTTTCTGAAAAGGAGCAGATCATCCGTAAATCCGGGATGCTGGAGTATTATTCAGCGCGCGAAAAGTTCAGCGAGATCGGCGGGTTGGATTTGCTCAAGGACTGGCTCAAGAAGCGCTCCCTTGCGTTCAGCGAAAAGGCGAAGAGATTCGGGCTCCCGTATCCCAAAGGCATTCTTTTGCTTGGAGTGCAGGGATGCGGAAAAAGCCTTTGCGCCAAAGCGGTGTCCCAGCTCTGGAGATTGCCTTTACTCAGGTTTGATGTGGGAAGGGTTTTTTCCAGCCTGGTGGGGAGCAGTGAGGAGAATATGAGACGCGCGGTTCGGATTGCGGAGAGCGTGGCGCCAGCTATTCTCTGGATTGATGAGATAGACAAGGCATTCAGCGGGATAGAAAGTTCAGGAATGGCGGATGGTGGCACCACTAGCAGAGTGCTCGGATATTTTATCACTTGGCTACAGGAAAAGACCAGTCCGGTGTTTGTGATTGCAACCGCTAACAACATCAAGCATTTGCCGCCGGAGCTTATGCGGAAGGGAAGGCTGGATGAGATTTTTTTTGTGGACCTTCCTAATGCGCGTGAGCGCCAGGAGATAATCAGGATACATTTAATAAAGCGTGGAAGGGACCCTGCGAATTTTGACCTGGAGGCGCTCTCCCGCGCTAGTGCAGGTTTTTCCGGAGCAGAAATTGAGCAAGGAATTATTTCTGCGCTCTTTGATGTTTTTGAAAAAGGACAGGAATTAAATAATCTGGCAATTGAAACTGCGTTCAAAGCCACGGTGCCTCTTTCTAAGACTATGAAGGAAGACATTGACCGGATTAGGGAGTGGTGCGAGACCCGGGCGCGCAAGGCGAGCCTTGATGAAAAAGAGGAAGGAATTGGTGGCAGACGCGTAGAGCTTTAAAAGGGGGTGAGGTGATGAGTTGCGTCTTCGTAATAGTTCCAGTGGTGGCGGTTAGCTGGCCAGCAATCTGCTCCATTGCCGGGGTTGCCGCGGGCGCGCTTGGATACCGAAAGCTGGCTCAGGCCGCGGGCACAAGACAAATCTGCGAGCAGAAATCAGGAGTCAACTCAGTGGAATTGGATGATGAGAATTCCAAATTGCTTTTTGAGCAGGTTGCTAACGAGGAGAAGCTATTGTTTGAGCGCCAAGGCATCAGGATTGAGGTTAGCAGGGACCATCGCGGAAGACTCAAGATAGGTGTTGAAGGCGAGGGCAAGAGCAAAGCGGAGTTAAAAGCAGAGGGATTAAAGTTTATGAATCAGGTTCGGAGGCAATTTGCCTATCAGCGTGTGATGGAGGAGATGAGAAAGAAGGGCTTTCAGGTGGTATCTGAGGAAGTTGTGGAGGACAGGGTTAGGGTCAGATTGAGAAAGTATCAATGAGCAGGTTTAGTTGGCTGGAGATTAAGGCGCAGGGAAAGAAATTCATTTCCCAAGAGCCGGAGAGTTATGATGCATATTTTTATTTGAAGCGGGCGAAGGCAAAATTTCTAAACGGGGAATTTGAGCCAGCTTTGAGATATTACGCAAGGTCTCTGGAGCAGGATCATTTGATTGAGGAAGCATGGGTGGGACAATTACGATGCCTGATAGAGCTGGGAGAATTTTCTGAAGCAGTGGTCTGGGCAGACCGGGCAATTCAGCTTTTCCCAGGCTCGGCTCGGATTCTGGCAATGAAGGCACTTGCGCTTGGACGGAAAGGGGAACTGGATCGGGCGCTGGCGGCTTCAGACGCTTCTCTTAAATCCGCGTCTGAGAGGGACGGATTAGTGTTCTGGGCGCGCGGGGACATTCTGATTTCCTCTAATCAAAACACGGCAGAGAGCTGTTTTCTTAAAGCGAAAGAAGCGGGCAATGACAAACTTGATGTTTATCTGTGCATTGCTAAGAGTTATCTCTCAATGGGAATGGACAATTCGGCTAAAAAGACCCTAATTGCAATTCAGTCTTTGGGCAGAGATAATCCACAGTTCTGGTATTTCCTGGGAATTTGCAATGATAGAATGGGAGAATTGGATCAAGCTCGGAACTGCTGGGTCCGGGCTCTGGAGCTCAAGCCAGATTATTCTGAAGCCCGGCATGCTTTGAATGAGCTTGAACGCAAGGGGCTTTACGGTAAACTGGTAGCTATGCTGAAGAAATTTTTTTCCGGAGGTTGAGCTATGCCCAAAAAAGTGGAACTTGAGATTGAGATCAATGAGAAGGGAGAGGTCAAAGCAAAGGTTGAGGGAGAAAAAGGCGCTAAATGTCTGGACTGGATGAGGCTTCTGGAAAATGCGCTAGGACCTGTACGCGAGAAGACCTTGACTAGTGAATACTATGAGGTTGAGGAGAAGGTTAAAACCGACATTAAGACCCGTAGATAAAGATGCAATGCCCGAATTGTCAGAGAGATAATCTCCCGGGAGCCACGGTTTGCTTTTATTGTGGAGCAAGTCTTAGCGCGCCTCAGAAAAAGCAATCGTTTATGCCACCGCGGGCAGACCGGAAAGAACCCGCAGGCATTATTGCAAGAGAAGCCCCTAAAATTTTTCTGCGGGAGAGGCTTCCGTCTCTGGATTTATCTAGGCTGAATTTTACAATCCGGGACCTCTGCGCTATTATTTTTGGATTTGTTCCCGGACTTTCAGCTTTTCTTTTTCAAAAAAAGCGACTCGCTCTTTACAATCTGGCAATTGGAATCAGCCTGATCGCTGGAATAATTTTATCCTGGCATTTTGCTTTTTCCAACTTTTGCCTGTTCCTTCTTTGCGCCTTGTTTTTCGCAGGCTTTATCCAAGCCCTATGGTTTTTCACCCAGAAGCAAGGCTTTCCACTAAGCTGGGAAACCTTGAGCGCAATCATTCTTATCAGCGCATCGCTTTTTATTCTGGAATTATCTCTGGGATATCTAATTTTAATCCACTGGTTCTTTTTATTTAATCTCCGAACCAATCAATATATGCCTTATTTCTCCACTACTGATACCATTATTGCCCGAAGGAATTATTATAAAAATAAAGAACCAGAATTCGGAGATGTTGCGGTCTGGGGTTATCTAGACAGACAGAATCCTTTATATCTGGCAAGGATCAACGGCATCCCCGGAGACCAGATTGAAATTGAAGGGAGGAACATACTGGTCAATGGCAAAGAACTCGCGCCTGAAAATCAGCCACTTAATCCGCTACCAGTGCCGGTAAATTTTTCAATCACGGTTCCGGAGAACAGGTATTTCACTTCCACACTCTATTACACTGTTGTTCAGGGAGATGTTCAGTATCTCCCCTCTGCCGAAGGCTGGTTTAAAGGAACTCGGCAGAACTCCAATCAAGCCATTGCTTTTTATTTTCCATCCCGGCAAGAACTCCAGCACAAGGTGGTGTACACTTTATTTCCAGCGTATCGGCGCAGGAAATGGTAGGAGAACAAAATGTCAAGAGAGATTCCTGGATTTTTGAAAACCTGGCTAGAAAAAGCTAAAAACTATTCTGCAAGCGACCTTCATTTGATTGTAAATGCTCCGCCTCTGGTTAGAATTCACGGAGAGATTCTCGGACTTGAGAGAACCGAGCCAATCAAACCAGAGCATACACTTAAGCTGACCCAGGCTTTGCTTACTCCGGAGCAGAGGGAAGAGCTGGAAAAGAAACGCGAGCTTTGTTTTTCACTCTCTCTTCCAGAACTGGGATATTTCCGGATAAACTTTTATTTCAAACAAGGCTACCCAGAGGCAAGCATAAGAATCGGTCTGGACAAACCCAAAAGCTTTGCCGAACTCGGCTTGCCCGAAGTCCTGGCAGAGCTTACACGCAAAAATAACGGGCTGATTCTAATTACCGGTCCCACAGGTTCTGGCAAAACCACCACAATGAATGCAACGATTGACTTCATCAACCATGATCAGCGGGTAAAAATTGTTACGGTAGAAGACCCAGTGGAATATCTGCATAAAAATCACAAAAGCGTGATTGTCCAAATTGAGGTTGGCTCAGATGCTTTAGGATTTCATCAGGCGCTCCGAAACATTCTCCGGCAAGACCCGGATATTATATGTATTGGTGAGATGCGAGACCTGGAGACCATCAGCGCCGCACTCACTGCCGCGGAAACAGGACATCTGGTTATTGCAACGCTCCATACCGCAGACGCATCCCAGACTGTCACCCGGATCGTGGATGTGTTTCCCCCTCATCAGCAAACCCAGATCAGATTTCAACTCTCCCTTACGCTTCAGGCTGTTATCAGCCAGAGACTTCTCCCAATGGCTGATAAAAAAGGAAGAGTGCTTGCTTATGAAATTTTGATCGCTAATGAAGCCATCCGAAACCTGATCCGGGAAAATAAAATCCAGCAGATTGAAAACTCTATACTCACAGGAGAAGCCTCTGGGATGAAGCTGATGGATTATTCCATTCGCGACCTTTATCATCAGGGATTGATCTCCTATGACATCGCAGTCTCTAATATGAAAAATCCAAAATTGATTGCAAAAAATTAAGTCAAAGCCTGTTTTCAAATTTATCCGCCATATATAATCTCCAACACCGATAGTGTAAAATTTTTTGTGTCAGAGGTAAAATATTGGGCAGAGTTCCAATGAGAATGGAAAAACCAAACCCAGAGTAGGTGCCCTATGCTTTAGTTAATTACAAACATAGATGAAGCTTTTAAGGAATTTAACCGGTTTGCTGGAGAGAGCTTTTGAGGAGGTGAGGGGACGGACAAAGGTTGTGGGAGTATTTAGCAATCCGCGGAGTTTGGAACGGATTATGTTCTCGGTGTTCTTTAGATATAACGAGAACCAAGCCCCGATATATTGTCTGACACAAAATACTTGACATGATCTCTGCAGAAAAAAATCTTGACTCAGGGGGAAGATGATGGTAGTCTTTTTATAAGCAAGGGAGTTCCTTGCTTTTATGCTATTTATTAGGTATGAGCGGTTTCTGGTTAATGGAGCGCTCAGGGGAAATAAAATAGTGAGAGGTGAGTTAGAATTGGAAGAGAAGTATCAACCGGAAAAGATAGAGCCGAAATGGCAGAGGGAGTGGGAGAAGCGGAGGTCTTTTGAGGTTGAGGCTAAGGGGGATAAGCCCAAGTATTATCTTCTTGAGATGTTTCCGTATCCATCCGGGAGATTGCATATGGGCCATGTCCGGAACTACTCAATTGGAGATGTTGTTAGCAGATACAAGGTGATGCGTGGGTATAATGTTCTTCATCCAATGGGATGGGACGCTTTTGGTTTACCTGCTGAGAATGCGGCAATAGAGCATGGCACGCATCCAGCTAAATGGACATATGACAATATCGCTAATATGAAGTCCCAGCTTAAGCGTCTTGGATATTCTTATGACTGGCGAAGGGAGTTTGCGACCTGCGACCCTGCTTATTACAAATGGGAGCAGTTGGTATTTTTGAAAATGCTTGAAAAGGGGCTTGCGTATAAGTCCCGTAGCTGGGTTAACTGGTGTCCGCGCTGTAATACGGTTTTAGCAAATGAGCAGGTAGAGGGAGGATACTGCTGGCGTCATCCGGACACGCTTGTTGAGCAGAAGCTATTGTCTCAATGGTTTTTCAAGATCACTGCTTATGCAGAGGAGCTTTTAGATTACACATATAAGCTTCCTGGCTGGCCTGAGAAGGTTCTTACGATGCAGAGGAACTGGATCGGGAAGAGCGTTGGGGCTTATATTCATTTTCCGCTTGAGAAGGTCTACACAGACCCTGAGACAGGGGAGAAGATAGAGCGTATTATTGTATATACCACTCGTCAGGACACGGTTTATGGGGTGACCTTTATGAGCATAGCGGCTGAGCATCCGCTTTGCGAGATTCTTTCCAGAGGCACTCCGGAAGAGAAGAAGGTAGAGGAGTTCTGCAAGCGGGTTCGTTCAGAGGACAAGATAAAGCGGACTGCTGAGGATTATGTAAAGGAAGGGGTTTTCACAGGAGCGTATTGCAAGAACCCATTGACCGGGAGGCGTATTCCGATTTATGTTGCGAATTTTGTGCTGATGGATTATGGGACTGGTTGTGTTATGGCTGTTCCTGCTCACGACCAGAGAGATTTTGACTTTGCAAAGGTTTATGGTCTTCCGATTATTCCGGTTGTTCAGCCTGAGGGAGAAGAGGCTCTGGACGGAGCAAAGATGACCTGCGCTTATACAGGGGAAGGCTTGATGATCAACTCTGGGGAATGGAATGGTATGAGGAGCGAGGAATTCAGGGTAAAGATAGCGGAGCGTCTTAAAGAGCTGAATCTGGGGGGACCTGCGGTTAATTATCGTCTGCGGGACTGGCTTATTTCAAGACAGAGATACTGGGGAGCTCCAATACCTGTTATTTATTGTGATAAATGCGGGATGGTCCCTGTTCCTGAGAAAGAGCTTCCGGTTGAGCTACCGCTGGATGTTGCGTTTGACCCTGGCATTACCGGGAATCCGCTTGCGAGAGCAGAGAACTGGGTCAGGACCAAATGCCCGAGATGTAAGGGAGACGCAAGGCGCGAGACAGACACGATGGACACTTTTGTGGAATCGTCCTGGTATTTTGAGCGGTTCACCTGCATAGATTATGAGCGCGGGATGTTTGACCCGGAGGCTGTGGATTACTGGATGCCTGTTGACCAATACATAGGCGGGATTGAGCATGCGGTTTTGCATCTGCTTTATGCCAGGTTTTACACAAAGGTTTTGCGAGACCTTGGCTGGGTGAAGGTTTCTGAGCCGTTTATGAATCTGTTGACTCAGGGTATGGTTATTATGGAGAGCTATGCGTGCCCTGGTCATGGAGAGCTTGAGCCGTCTCAGATTACAAAGGACAACACCTGTGCGATTTGTGGAGCGCCGGTTGGGGAGCGGATTATAGAGACCAAGGGTCCGGTTAAGGTATGTCTTGGTCATGGATATTTTTATCCTGAGGAGGTCAAGAACGGGAAATGCCCGGTTTGCGGACTTGCGATTCTCAAGGGTAGCAAGGAAAAGATGAGCAAGTCCAAAAAGAATATAGTTGATCCGGAAGATATGATAAAAAAATACGGGGCGGACACCGTGAGGCTATTTTGTTTGTTTGCGGCGCCTCCTGAAAAGGAGATTGACTGGACAGATGAGGGAGTAATGGGTGCGTTCAGGTTTTTAAGCCGTGTATGGACTTTGGTTTATCGGAATCTGTCATATCTTAAGGAATCTGGACAGGAGAATTATGATTTTCTTTCTGGTTCTGATGATGAGGTTAAGCTGTGGCGAAAAATCAACATTACGATTAAAGACGCGACAGAGCGGATGGAGAAATGGCTTTTTAACACTGCGATCAGCGCGGTGATGGAGCTTTACAATGAGCTTTCAGGCTTTGACCCGAAAAAAGGCGATTTGAAGAAGCGTTCTGCATTGCTTAAAAGGGGCATAGAAATCCTGATTATTCTATTGAATCCGTTTGCGCCTCATTTATGTGAGGAGCTATGGAGCGAGCTTGGTCATAAGGATTTGTTGGTGAATCAAAAATTTCCAGAGCCTGATGAAAAAGCGCTTTCAAGGGACAAATTTTTGCTTGTGGTTCAGGTTAATGGGAAGCTGAGAGCTAGGATAGACGCGGTTTGCGGAGCGAGCGAGGAAGAGGCTGTGAGGTTAGCGCTTTCTCATCCAAATGTCCAGGAACATATAAAAGGGAAAGAGGTCAAAAAGAAGATATATGTTCCGGATAAACTGCTCAATCTGGTTGTGGGATAAAATGCGGGAAAAATCGCGCATTGCCACTGGATTTACCCTTCTTGAGGTAATGGTGGCAATGGCTATTTTAGCGTTGTTTTTAGTGCCTTTACTTGGAGCAGTGATTAGCGGGATTGGAAGCATAGAGCGGACTCAGAATTTGCAACTGGCGAGGCAACTTGCTCTGAACAAGCTGGACCAGATAGAGATGGAGATGATTCCGGATATGGAGAAGGAGGAGAGCGGAAATTTTGGTCCCGAGCATCCGGAGATAGAATGGCGTGCGATTTTTCGGAAAAAGCCTGAGCTGGAGTTGCTTCAGCAACAGGTTTCAGGGCTTGAGGCAATGGAGATTGAGATTACTGTTATCTGGAAAGAAGCTGGTCAGGAGCGGAGTCTTGTTTTAACCAGCCTGCTTGCGGAATGAGGATAATAATCAGGAATTCGGAATTCGGTCTGGACTCAAGAGTCCATTTCCTGCGTTTGAGCTCATCATCGCAACGAGCGTTCACTCTTCTTGAGCTTATGGTTGCGCTCACCATCACAGCGATGGTGATTTTTGGCGTTGTAGCCGCGTTCTGGAGCTGGATTCGGACTCAGGAGCGCGCGGACTGGACAATAGAGAAGACGCGCACTCAGGAATATACTTTGGCGCGGTTAAGGGAAGTGATCAGCTTAAGCTATGTCCCATTTTCTCCGGGCAGGGAAACCCTTGCGGTTTTTGATGGAAGAGACCTTGAACGACCGGGCGAGCCTTATGACGCATTGACTTTTGGCTCTCTTGGACATCGGATTCAGAGAATAGATGCGAAGGAATCTGAGTTGATGGATATGACTTTGTTCACGGTTCCGGACGAGACAATTGAGAATGGCGAGGAGTGCAGGGTTCTTAAACTCCGTGAAGGAGGGCAGATTAACGACGATTATGAGCGGCTAGAGGTTGAGGGCGGGATGGTGTATGAGCTTATGAGGAATGTCAGCCGGTTCCAGATTTTCTATTTGACGAATGAAGCGGAGATGAAGCAGGAATGGAAATTATCTGAAGAGGATTATAAACTTCCGTGCGCAGTGATCATCTGGCTCGGAGTGGGCTGTGGGGAATCTGAGCAAGACTGGTGTTTGTTTATTCCGCTTTATCTTACCAATAGCGATGATTGCAGTTTTGAGGAAGAGGAAATGAAGGGTTTGTGCGAGATTCAAAAATGAGAAAATAAGGTTATAACTTGATAAATAAGACAGGACATAGAAGAGAATCCGGAGCCGCGCTTGTGATCGTGCTTTTGCTGTTGACTATTCTGTCAGTGCTGGTTGCTGATTTTCTGTATCGGGTTCGGGTGAATAGTTATCTTACCGGGAACCAGCTTGAACAGGTTCGCGCAAAGGCAGTAGCGCAAGCAGGGATAAATGCGGCAAAGGGATTGCTTCTTCACAGCGCTCCGTTCAATATAAATTACCGGGGCAATTTTCAGAATCAGTATATCAAGTTGTTTCAATGTCGCTGTTATACAGAGAGCACGCTTGGGGATTGGACTGGAGAGGAATTTAAGCCAGAGAAGGAGCAGTTTGAGCAGGAGACTCAACTTGGAGGCCAGGAGCAGGGAAAGAAGGGTGAATTGCTGGACACGCCGCTTGAGTGCGGAGAATGGAGCATCCTGATTCAGTATCCCATAGGCGAAGACACGCTTCATCTTGAGATTTTTGATGAGCAGGCGAGATTGAATCTTAACGCACTTGTGATGAGGAGTCAGAACCCGGATGAGCAGGGCGCGCAGGAGAATATCCTGTTCAAGCCCATTGTTAAGGAACTGTTTATGATCAGATTGCGCGAGCGAGGTATTGAGGTTGACGAGAAGCTGATGGATGAATTGATGAACTCCCTGATTGACTGGCTTGATTATGGAACAGTTGGAGGCTCTCTGGACAAGGACTTGAATGACTCGTTCCAGGATGGAGACCGTATTTATTCAAATAAAAATGGACCTATGGACACGGTGAGTGAGTTGCGTATGCTACCCGGAGTGAACGAGGAATTTTATTATGCGGTTAAGGATTTTCTCACAGTCTATCCTATGAAGCCAGATGGCAAGGATTTTTCCTTAAAAGTGAACTTTGACCTCGCTAGCCTTGGAGTGGTTTATGCTCTGGTTCGCGGAAGCAGTTATCAGGGAGATATACCAGGGATGACTGAGGAAAAGGCAATGGAATACGCAAAGCAGATGATCCAGACAGGCATTGGCGAAAACGGATTCCTAACTCAGCGCCAGGTGGACCCAGACCTTAAACCAAAACTCAACACCTCTGGAACTTCTTTTTTGCTTAATCCAGAACTCCCGCAACCAAGATTCTATCATATAGTATCCTCTGGAATTACTAACTCTGGAGTGAACTATACGATTGAAGCAGTGGTGCTGGTCACGCCAGGCGCAGAGCAACTCCGATTCCTTTACTGGCACGAAAGCTAAAGCAACAAGAGGGCAAACCCGAATGGCACTAAGTTAAACGCTATCTGATTCCTTTTTTGTTAGTTTCCATTGTTTTAACCCCCTCGTGGCAAGGGTCATAGACCCTTGACAAGGGACGCTGTCCCTTGACCCGTTTTTTTAAAAAAAAAGACACTTGTGTCCCCCTTCACAAGGGA